>Ga0207643_10000002_pt1 | contig 224909 bp, 196 predicted proteins | sample KBSMisM62_FD_184313 | JGI IMG/M metagenome (GOLD analysis project Ga0207643, IMG submission 184313) | Miscanthus rhizosphere microbial communities from Kellogg Biological Station, Michigan, USA - KBS Miscanthus M6-2 (SPAdes) (version 2) | ecosystem: Host-associated > Plants > Roots >... | reverse complement strand
CACCTCGTAATGGACACCCGAAATGGAAACGGAGTCGGTCATGGCAAACGCACTCACCTGGTTCGAGATCCCCACCCTGGACCTGGACCGCGCGGTCCGGTTCTACGAGACCGTTCTTGGAGTCCGCCTGAAGCGCGAGGTCTTCGGCGGCGTCCCTCACGCCATGTTCCCGGCGGGTCAGAGCGACGCCGGGGGCGCCCTCATCCAGGACGGCCGCCGGAAGCCCTCGATCGAGGGCACCCTCATCTACCTCGACGCCGCCGGGAAGCTCGACGTCTGCGTCGAGCGCATCCGCGACGCCGGCGGCACGCTGCTCATGCCGAAGACCGACATCGGCGACCCCGGGTTCATCGCGGTGTTCCGCGACAGCGAGGGCAATTCCGTTGCCCTCCACTCATCCCGGAGTCCCTGAGCGGCTCGAGCCGTCCCCGCTCGCCTAGGACCTCATCGCACAGCGATGACATCGGTCTCTCCCGGCCCGCATCCATCCGCCACAGACGGGGCAGCGACGGAGCTGGTGACGGTGCGCGTTCCGACACTGCGTGCAGATGAATACCGCCGACGCGCTCACCGACGTGAGCGGCATCCTCGTGCCTCCCGACAGCATGCGCGCCGGACGAAGGCGGACCTGGTCGGCCTCGGACTTGCCACAGCTGACGCAGCTGGGCGTCCGCTGCTCGGCCGCTCCGTCCCCGTCCGTCGCCAAGACGTTCGACGATGGGCCAGGCATCGCACAGGCCGCGCACGTGTCCGAGCCCCGAGCCTTGTAGCGGTGGCAGAGCACGTTCCCGCCGCGTCCCGCGCAGGGATCGACCAGCGAGTCGGTCTGGAAGCCGAAGGCCGTCTCCAACCGCTGGAGCACGTCATCGGGACCCTTGCCCAGCGCCATCCACGCCGAGAGCTGGGTCTGCCTCGCGTCGAGCACTCTCGCCGCTCGTGCCTGCGTCACGCCCGCGAGACGGAGTGCCAGCCGAAGCTTGTGTCCTTCCTCGGTGGTCAAACTCGCCTCACGCAGGGGACCGGAGCGTCTTGGCCCCGGACCCCTTCCAATCCGCGCGGACAATGCCGTGGCCCGGGCCGCTCGGCGCGCGCGCAGTGCGACGAGTGTGAACCACTTGAACGACCGTCCCCGAGCTGTCGTCGGCCGTGTGTGCGCGTCTCGGGCCTCCTCGCGTACGCAACGCGCGTACCCTGGAAAACGGGACAGCGACATCGATTTCGCCGTTGCTGATCTTTCGGAGTGAGTGTGAAGCGCGCGCACGCGAAAGCGCCCGCGCGCCACCTCGCTCCCCACCGGCCAGATGACGAGGTGTCTGGCACCTCGAGGTGCGGAGTCAGCCCTTCGTGCATGCCCCTTCGTACAGTCCCGCGGGGCGAGGCCTCCCCCGTGACGAGGTGGCCATTACGAGGTCTCTGACACCTGGAGAAGACACCCCGAGAAGGTGAGGGCCCAAGCCCCGGCGCCGGTGCCGCTTCGCGTTCACGCGCCCACTCGGAGGTGTCCATTACGAGGTGTCTGACACCTCGAGAGGCGGACACCTCGAGAGGCGATACCTCGAGGTGCCGCCGAGCCCGTTCCGCTCCGCGGTCACCCGCCCGGACCACTCCGAGGTGGCGCGTCGGCCCGATCGATGCAAGACCTCCTCCTTCCCCCGAGCGATGACGTTCCGCCTCCTTCTCTGCCTGACGCTCTCGACCGCGCTCGGCGCCTCTCCGCGGAGCGACGTCGAGGCGCTTCGCTGGGCCGCCGGCGAGTGGCAGGGAGACGGTCCCACCGGCCGCGTCGAGGCCTTCTGGCTCCCTCCCGCCGGCGGCACGCTCGTCGGCGTCCTTCGCCGCATCCGCGAGGGCCGCGTTCTCGGCTTCGCCATCGCCACCGTGACCGAGAACGACCGCTCGCTCCTCCTCCGCTTCAAGCGCTTCGACGCGCGCCTCGCCGGACGTGAGTCGCAGGATCCACCCACTCCTCGCCGCCTGCTCTCGATCTCCGACACCGACGTCGCCTTCGAGGGGCTCCGCCTCCATCGCTCGTCCGACTCCATCGTCCTCGAGCTCGACCGCCCCGGCGAGCGGCCCGAACAGGTCCGCCTCACCCACGTCGTCCGCAAGCGCCCCTCCGTCCCGCCCTCCACCGCCGAGAGCCCCCCGGTCCTCCAGGCCGGCGCCGGCGCGGACCTCCCCCCCGCCCGCGCCTCCTCCGTCGGATGGCTCGCCGGAGACTGGGTTGGCCAGGGCCTCGGCGGCGTCTCCGAGGAGGCCTGGCTCCTCCCCGCGGCGGGCTCGCTCGCCGGCGTCTACCGGGGCAGCCGCGGCGGTCAGGTGACCTTCTACGAGCTGATGACCGTGGTCGAGGCGGGAGGCTCGCTGAGCTTCCGGCTCAAGCACTTCGCCCCCGACCTCCGCGGCTGGGAATCTCCCGAGCGGGCCGTGGAGTTCCCGGCCGTCCGCACCGCACGCTCGGCGCTCTACTTCGACGGGCTCACCTACCGGCGCACGGCGGACGGCATCGAGTCCTGGGTGGTCATCGGCCTCGGCGACGGCGGCACCCGCCCCGAGCGCTTCCTCTACGCGCCGCGCGCGCCCTGACCCGCCGCGAGCGCCTCGAGCACCGCTGCGTCCGGCTCCAGCTCGGCCCGTCCCCGCGGCAGCACCACCGTGAACACCGAGCCCTGCCCCGGAACGCTCTCGACGGAGATCGTCCCGTCGAGCGCCGTGACGATCTGCCGCGTGATGTACAGCCCGAGCCCCAGCCCCGGGTAGTTGCGCCCCGAGTGCCCACGCTCGAAGCGCCCGAAGATGCGCCGGAGCACGCTCTCTTCCATCCCGATGCCGGTGTCCCGCACCGAGAGGACCACGTCCCGCTGCGAGCGGTCCTCGAGCAGCAGCCGCACCGGCCGCCCCCCGCCGTACTTCAGCGCGTTGCTCAGGAGGTTGGTGACGATCTGCTCGAGCCGCATCCGGTCCCACACGCCCGCGCAGCGCTCCGGCGTCGCCACCTCCAGCGTCGAGCCGACCTCGATCGCCATCGAAGAGAGGCGCGAGGCCGAGTCCCGCACCACCTCCGCCAGGTCCACCACCTCGAGCTGGAGCTGTAGCTTCCCCGCGCGGATCCGCGTGACGTCGAGAAGGTGATCCACCAGGTTGGTGAGCCGCTGCACGTGCCTGGCCGCCACGGTGATGTCCGACGCGACCTGCTCAGCCGGCAACGTCCCGGCGCCGGACTGCTCCGCCACACGCCGCAGCATCCCCAGCTTGAGGTTGAGGGGAGTCAGCGGCGTCCGCAGCTCGTGGCTCGCGACCGAGAGGAACTCGTCGCGGAGGCGGATCGCCTCCTGCGCCTCCTCGTAGAGGCTGGCATTGTCCGCCGCGACGGCCACCCGCCGCGCCAGCTCCACCGCCATCCCCTCCGAGAGCAACCCCGTCTCCACCTCCGCGCGCCGGCCGAGGGTCAGCACCCCGATCACCGCTCCACGGCTCACGAGCGGCACCGAGACCCACCGGCTCAACCCCAGCGGCGTCTCCCGTCCGTCCGCCCGCCGCTCGACCACGCTCCTTCCGGACTCCAGGACTTCGGCGATGCTCAGGCGCTCGAGCTGCTCGGGCCCGGGCGAGGCCAGCCGCTCCACCAGGTCCGGCGCCACGGCCACCTCGCGCGAGAAGCCGTCCTCCCGCCGCAGATGGACCGCGCAGACGTCCCCCGCCGCGGGAACCGACAGCGCGCACACCCGCGCCAGCACCTCGCGCAGGTCGAGCGACGCCCCGAGCACTCCGCTCGCCTCGGCCAGGAACCGTGCCCGCTCCTCGCTTCGGCGCTGGTCGTCCACGTCGGTCGCCGTCCCCAGCCAGCCGACGAGTCGCCCCAGGGCGTCCCGGCTCGGGACCGCCTTCCCCACGTGCCAGCGATAGAGTCCGCTGGCGGAACGGACCCGGAAGAGCGCCTGGAACACCGCCTCCTTCGACCGGGCCCCGTCCCGAGCGGCCTTGACCGCCGCGTGATCGTCGGGATGGACGATGTGCTTCCAGCTCGTGAGCTGGTGCGGGGAGATGCCGGTGTACTCGGTCCAGGCGCGGTTGGCGTAAGTGATCTTCCCGCTCACGTCCGCGGTCCAGACGATTAGCGGCACGGCCTCGGCCAGCGACTGGTAGCGAGCGTCACTCTCGCGTCGCTGCGCCTCGAGCGCGTGCTCGCGGAGCAGTGCCTCCTGACGCTGGACCGTCCGCCTGGCCTCCTGGAGGGAGACGAACACCGAGACCTTCGAGCGGAGGATTCCCGGGTCGAACGGCTTCACCAGGAAGTCCACCGCCCCCTCGGCGTACCCGCGCAGGCTCGTCGCAGGGTCGTGGGAGTTGGCAGTGAGGAAGATGATCGGCGTCTGGTCTCCGGCGGGTCGCATCCGGAGCAGCCGCGCGGTCTCGAACCCGTCGAGCACCGGCATCTGCACGTCGAGGATGATGACCGCGAATTCCTCCTCCGCCGCCAGCGCGAGCGCCCGGGCGCCCGACGTGGCCTGGACCAGACGGAGCTTGAGCCGGTCCAGGACGGCCGAGAGCGCGAGGAGGTTGTCGGCGTTGTCGTCGACGAGCAGGACGCTCGAGCGCACCGCAGGATCGTCCGAAGCCACGTTCTCGCCCTTGTACCAGCGGCGCATGCCCCAAGGACCACCCGGGCCTTGCCGATCGGGCCTCGCCGGGAGCGCACTGTTGACCTTCGTGCACGGAGGTCGCGGTGGGTGTGTCCGACCCCGGCAAGTGGGTGGGCAGCCCGGGGGCCGTCCGTGCTCCAGCGCCGTCAGCGGGCCCGCAGGGCCGTGGCAAGGAGCGGGACCACCGAGCGAACCTCGAGGAATCCTCCCGCGAGCTCGCGCGCACGCGGATGGGTGTCGGTGACGATCAGCCGGTCGAACAGTCCGCTCCGCTCGAGGCGCCCCAGCGCGTCGCCGGGGAGCACGCCATGCGTCGCCAGCGCGGTGATGCGGCTCGCCCCGGCGTCCCGGTACGCCTCGGCCGCCGCCAGGAGCGAGGCTCCGGTCCGCACCATGTCGTCGTAGAGCATCACGTGTTGCCCGGCGACCCGGGCGCTCACCGCCAGCACCCGCGTGCCGCCGGCGTCGCGGCGCTTGAAGACGAAGCTCGCGTCGGTGCGCAGGTCGTTGGCGAGCGCCTCCACGTACTTGGCGCGTCCGGCGTCCGCGCTCGCCACCACGCAGCCGCCCGGAGCGTGCGCGCGGATTGCCTCGGCGAAGAGAGACCGCGCCGTGACGTGCACCGGCCGAAGCCCACCCTCGAAGTAGAATGGCAGTCCGGCGGTGTGGAGGTCGACGAGGAGGACCCGGAGCCCACCGTCCGGCAGCGGGATCGACGAGAGGAGGCGCGCGCGATTCTTCGCGGTGACGCTCTCGCCCTCCTTGCTCGGGCGCTCCTGGGTCGAGTACCCGAAGTACGGCACCACCAGCGTCAGCGCGTGGACCCCGTACTCCACCAGCGCGCACCCGAGGTCGTAGAGCTCGAGGGTGTCGGCGTCGCTGCCCGTCCCACCGACCAGGAACGCGTCCGAGTCAACCACCCGGCTCGCGAGCCGCAGCCCACGCTCGCCATCGGGGAACGTCTCTCGCTCGATGTCGCCGGGCACTCCCACGCCGAGCGCGCACAGCTTCTCGGCCAGCGGCGCGTCCGCCGCGGTGGAGAAGATGAGCCTGGCGTGCTCGCTCAACGGTCGGAGCCTCAGCCCGCCCAGTCCAGGATGACCTTGCCACTCTGCCCCGAGCGCATGGCCTCGAACGCCTCGGCGTACCGGGCGGCGGGGAAGCGGTGGGTCACCACCGGCGCGACGTCCAGCCCGCTCTGGAGCATGGCGACCATCTTGTACCAGGTCTCGAACATCTCCCGGCCGTAGACACCCTTCAGGACCAGTCCCTTGAAGATGACCTGGTTCCAGTCGATCGACACCTCGTTCGGAGGAATCCCGAGGATCGCCACTCGCCCGCCGTGGTTCATGAACGACAGGAGGTCCCGGAACGCGCGGTCGTTCCCCGACATCTCCATTCCCACGTCGAACCCCTCGGTCATCCCGAGGCTCTGCATCACGTCGCCGAGCGTCTGCGTGCGTACGTCCACCGCCCGGGTCGCGCCCATCTTCCGCGCGAGCTCGAGCCGATAGGGATTCAGATCGGTCACCACCACGTGCCGCGCGCCGACGTGGCGGGAGATCGCCGCCGCCATCACTCCGATGGGCCCCGCCCCGGTGATGAGCACGTCCTCGCCCACCAGGTCGAAGGAGAGCGCCGTGTGCACCGCGTTCCCCAGCGGATCGAAGAAGGAAGCGATCTCGTCGGGGATCTCCTTCGGCACCCGGAAGACGTTGAACGCCGGCAGGGAGACGTACTCGGCGAAACAGCCCGGCCGGTTCACCCCCAGCCCCACGGTGTTGCGGCAGAGGTGCCGCTTCCCGGCGCGGCAGTTCCGGCAATGGCCGCAGGTGATGTGGCCCTCGCCGCTCACCCGCTCTCCCACCTGGAAGCCGGTGACCTCGGCGCCGAGCTTCGCGATCTCCCCCATGAACTCGTGGCCGATCACCATCGGGACCTTGATGGTCTTCTGCGACCAGGCGTCCCAGTTCCAGATGTGGATGTCGGTCCCGCAGATGCTCGCCTTGCGGACCTTGATCAGCACGTCGTTGGGGCCAATCTCCGGCACCGGCACGTCCTGCATCCAGATGCCCGGCTCGGCCTTGGCCTTGACCAGCGCTCTCACCGGATCACCCCCAGCGCGCGGCCGACCTTGGCAAAGGCAGCGATGGCCCGGTCCAGCTGCTCACGGGTGTGCGCCGCGGACATCTGCGTCCGGATGCGGGCCTGGCCCTGCGGCACCACGGGGTAGCTGAAGCCGACGACGTACACACCCTCGGCCAGCATCTGGTCGGCGAAGCTCGAGGCCAGCTTTGCGTCCCCGAGCATCACCGGGATGATCGGATGGTTCGCTCCGGCGAGCGTGAAGCCCAGCTTGGTCATCTCGCTCCGGAAGTGCTCGGCGTTGACCCGGAGCTGCCGACGGAGCTCGTCCCCGCCCTCGAGCAGATCCAGGACGGTGAGCGTCGCCGCGCAGATCGCCGGCATCAGCGAGTTGGAGAACAGGTAGGGCCGGCTCCGCTGCCGGAGCCAGGCGACGATCTCCTTTCGCCCGGAGGTATAGCCCCCGGACGCGCCGCCGAGCGCCTTCCCCAGCGTGCCGGTCAGGAGGTCCACCCGATCGATGACCTTGCAGAACTCGGGCGTCCCCTTGCCCTTCGCCCCGACGAAGCCCACCGCGTGCGAGTCGTCCACCATGACCAGCGCCCGGTACCGGTCGGCGAGGTCGCAGATGGCGCCGAGGTTGGCGAGGATCCCGTCCATCGAGAACACGCCGTCGGTTGCGATGAGCCGGTAGCGGGCGCCCGAGGCCTCCTTGAGGTGCGCCTCCAGCTCGCCCATGTCGTTGTTCGCGTAGCGGAGCCGCTTCGCCTTGCAGAGGCGGATGCCGTCGATGATCGACGCGTGGTTGAGAGCGTCGGTGATGACCGCGTCCTCCTCGCCGAGCACGGTCTCGAAGAGCCCGCCGTTGGCGTCGAAGCAGCTGGAGTAGAGGATGGTGTCCTCGGTGCCGAGGAACCGGCTGAGGCGCGCCTCCAGCGTCTTGTGCAAGTCCTGGGTGCCGCAGATGAAGCGCACCGAGGCCATGCCGAAGCCGTACCGCTCCAGCGCCGCGCGCGCCGACTCGACGACCCGCGGGTGGTCGGCAAGCCCGAGGTAGTTGTTGGCGCAGAAGTTGAGGACCTCGCGCCCGCCCTCGACGCGGATCGCCGCGTTCTGGGGCGAGACGAGGATGCGCTCGTTCTTGTACAGGCCCTGCTCGCGCAGCTCGCGCGTGCGGGTCGCCAGGTCGGTGAGGAAGTTCGCGTCCACGGACCGGCTCTCTACACGGTTGGGCCCGGGCCGGCCACCGCCGTCCAGTGGCAACTGCCGCGCGGCGTCAGCGCTCTGCGCTGGCGATCTCCCGGCCCCGCATGCAACCTCCCGCCCCCGACGGAGGAACGAGCCATGGAGATGGAGACCACCCGCAGGACGCTCTTGAGGAACGCCGGGGTCGCGGCCGCCGGCTCGATGCTCTTCCAGTCCGCCGCCGCGGCCCAGGGGTCGGGCGCTCCAGGGCCTGCCCCGGCCACCCCCGGAACGGACTCCGGCGCCCTCCGCTCGCAGGCCTGGTGCATGCTCCGGACTCCCCAGGGAGACAGCCTCGGCGTCCGGCGCGAGAATCGCATCCTGGACGTCGGAAAGGCCGGCAAGGCGCTCAAGGTCGCCGTCCCCGCCACCACCGACGACCTCCTGGAGGGGAAGGGCCTCGCCGGGCTCAAGAAGGTCCTGGCGGCCTCGGCGTCCTCGGTGAAGGCGGCCCTGGTGCCGGTGGAGGAGGCGCGTTTCGGGCCCTGCGTCACCCGGCCGCAGAAGATCATGATGCTCGGCTTCAACTACCGCCGGCACGCGCAGGAGACCGGCTCGCCCATCCCCAAGGCGCCGGTGCTCTTCAACAAGTACAACAACGCGCTCGCCGGCCACGAGGGTGTCATCCACCTGCCGGCGAAGGTGGCCCGGAAGTTCGACTACGAGGTGGAGCTGCAGGTCATCATGGGGAAGACCGCTCGGGACGTGTCCGAGGCCGACGCGCTCCAGTACGTGTTCGGCTACGCCACCGGGAACGACTTCTCGGCTCGCGACCTCCAGTACCGGGATGGCAAGGGCGCTTCGCAGTTCATGATCGGAAAGACGTGCGACGGCTTCCTTCCCATCGGGCCGTGGCTGATGGGCGCGGAGCTGGTGGGCGATCCCCAGAAGCTCAGGGTCGAGACCCGGGTCAACGGTCAGACCCGCCAGTCATCGAACACCGACGACATGATCTTCACCTGCGCGCAGATCATCGCCTACGCCTCGTCGCTCTTCACCCTGTACCCCGGGGACCTCATCTCGACCGGGACGCCCGAGGGGGTCATCCTCGGCAAGCCCGAGGCGCAGCAGATCTGGCTCAAGGCTGGTGACCGGATCGAGTGCAGCGTCGAGAAGTGCGGCGAGCTTCGGTTCACCCTGGCGTGAGCCCTGCGCGGGGAGCACCATGACACCGCGCCGGACGGCGGAGCGGGTCCGTCCAGGAAGGGGACGACGGTCATGGAGGAGCGAATCGTCGAGCTCGAGCTGAGGTACACCGAGCAGCAACGGCTGCTCCAGGAGCTCAGCGACGTGATCTGGGCCCAGGGCCGGAGCCTCGAGCGTCTCGAGCACGAGCTGGCAGCGATGGGGCAGAAACTGGCCGCGATGGAGCCCGGCCTGGTGGACGCGACTGCCGTCGAGCGCCCGCCACACTTCTAGGGCGCGTCACCCGAAGCGGGTGTTCACCTGGATCTTGCCCTGCAGGGTCTGGTGCACCGGACAGCGCTCGGCGATCTCGAGCAGCTTCGCCCGCTGCTCCTCGGTGAGCGCACCCTCGAGAGTGATGATCCGATCCACTACATCCATCCTGGCCGGCTTCGTGTCGCAGTCCACGCAGTCCTGGGCGTGCACCTTCCGGTGACGGAGGCTGATGTGGGCCCGCTCCAGCGGCCAGCTCCGCTTGTCGGCGTAGATCCGGAGCGTCATCGCGGTGCAGGCCCCGAGTCCGGCGAGGAGCATCTCGTACGGAGTGGGCCCCTCGTCGGCCCCGCCGACCGCGGCGGGCTCGTCCACCACGAGGTGGTGTCCGCCCACCTCGACGTCGGTCCGGAATCCCCTGGCGGGTCCGGATACCACCACGCTCCGCGGCTCCTGGTTCGGCAGCTCACCCATGCGACGTGACCTCCTGGGTCGAAGGTAGCAGCGGAGCGCCCGCTCTTCACGTCTCGGCCCTGCCGACCCGTGGCTGCTAGGGTCTGCGCCCGTGGCCACCTTCCAGCCCGGTGATCCCGCCTACGAGTCTCGTGTGCGGGCGAGCTTCGCCCGTCAGTCGATGATGACGGTGCTGGGCGCCTCCCTGGAGCGGGTGGCTCCCGGCGAGGTGGACATTCGCCTGCCGTTTCGTGCCGATCTGACGCAGCAGCACGGCTTCCTGCACGCCGGTGTCACGACGACCATCGCGGACAGCGCCTGCGGCTACGCCGCGCTCAGCCTGATGCCCCCCGGCGCCGCGGTGCTCACCGTCGAGTTCAAGGTGAACCTCATGGCGCCCGCCGCGGGTCAGGTCTTCGTCGCACGCGGTCGGGTGCTGAAGGCCGGACGGACCCTCACCACCTGCGCGGGGGACGTGTTCGCGCTCGACGGGGGCGAGGAGAAGCACGTCCTCGCCATGCTGGGGACGATCATGACGCTCCAGAACAGGTCCGGGCTGACCGACTAGACCGACCGGGCTCCGGCCAGCTCCGCTCGCCGCCAGCTCGCGCCCGCGTTCAGGACCGCGAGACGACGCGCGGAAGCGCCTGCGCGGCCTCGGCCCGCGCCTCGTCGAACAGGGGCTTCAGCTCGACGTCGGTGAGGGTCTCCTTCTCGAGCAAGAGCCGCGCCGCCTTCTCCATCGTCTGGCGCCGCTGTCCGAGCAGGGTCCGGCAGCGCTCGGAGGCGTTCTGGACGATCTCCCGGACGGCCAGGTCGATCTCTCGCGCCGTCTCCTCGCTGAAGGTGCGCCGGCTCATCGCCTGAGGGCCGAGGTAGCTCTGGGCCTCGTTGTCGTAGGTCACCGGACCGAGGCCGGGCACCATCGCGTACCGAGTGGCCATGCTCCGCGCGATGTCGGTGGCCTTCGCCAGGTCGTCGGCGGCCCCGGTGGAAGTGTGCTCGAAGACCAGCGCCTCGGCGGAGCGGCCCCCGAGCAGCACCACCAGCTTCCCCTCGAGCTCCTCGCGGGTCATGAGGTAGCGATCCTCGGTCGGACGCTGGAGCGTGAAGCCCAGGGCGCCGATCCCCCGCGGAATGATGCTCACCTTGTGGACCGGGTCCACGCTGGTGGTCGCCGCGGCGGCGAGCGCGTGCCCCATCTCGTGGAAGGCCACGATCTCCCGCTCGCGCGGGTTGAGGAGCCGGTTCTTCTTCTCCAGGCCGGCCACGATCCGCTCGATGGCCGCGTCGAAGTCCTGGCGCTCCACCGCCTCGGCCTTCCGCCGGGTCGCGCTGAGCGCCGCCTCGTTGACCAGGTTGGCGAGGTCCGCGCCGGTGAAGCCCGGGGTGAGGGCCGCGATCTGGTCCGGATCGACCGAGGGACCGATCTTCACCCGCTTCATGTGGACCTGGAGGATGGCCACCCGGCCCTGGCGGTCGGGGCGGTCCACCAGCACCTGTCGGTCGAAGCGTCCGGCCCGGAGCAGCGCGGGGTCGAGGATCTCGGGTCGGTTGGTCGCGCCGATGAGCACGATGCCCGAGCTCTGGTCGAACCCGTCGAGCTCGACAAGTAGCTGGTTGAGCGTCTGCTCCTTCTCGTCGTGTCCGCCCACCAGGCCCGAGGCGCCACGGGCGCGGCCGAGCGCATCCAGCTCGTCGATGAAGATGATGCACGGCGCCTTCGCCCGGGCCTGCTCGAACAGGTCGCGGACACGGGCGGCGCCCACGCCGACGAACATCTCGACGAACTCGCTTCCGCTGATGGAGAAGAACGGCACTCCTGCCTCGCCGGCCACGGCGCGGGCGAGCAGGGTCTTGCCGGTTCCCGGAGGTCCCACCAGCAGCACGCCCTTGGGCATCCGACCGCCGAGGCGCGAGTACTGCTCGGGGTTCTTCAGGAACTCCACCACCTCCGCCAGCTCGTCCTTGGCCTCGTCCACGCCGGCCACGTCTGCGAAGCGAGTCTTGATGTCGGTCTCGACGAAGACCTTCGCCTTGCTCTTGCCGATGGCGAGGAGCCCTCCGCCGCCGGCGCCCATCCGGCCTGCCATCCGTCGCATCAGCACGGCCCAGATGACGAAGAAGAGGACCGTCGGCGCCACCCAGCCGAGGAGCGCGGCGAACCAGGGGTTCTCCACTTGTCCGGCGAACTTCACCCCGGCCTTCTCCAGGCCCTCGGCAATGTCCTTGTCCACCCGAAGCGTGGCGAAGTGGGTCTTGCTCCCCTCGATGGGTTCCTTGAGGGTGCCCTTGATCTGGTTCTCGCCGACGGTGACCTCGGCGACCTTCCCCTCCTCGAGGAGCTTCTGGAACTGGCTGTAGGGGATGACCGCGACCGACTGCGTGGTCCGCACCCAGTCCTGGATGAAGATCACCGCCAGGACCGCGATGAGCGCGTAAGCGATGTTGAACCGCGTCTTGTTCACGACGTCGCCGTCCTTTCCTGGAGCGCCCGCCGCCGCCCGTCCGTCACCAGCGACCAGAGGATCGCGCCGGTGATCAACAACCCCACCACGCCCAGCGAGACACCGACGGGGATCTTGAAGACGTCCACGATGGTCATCTTCACCCCGACGAACACCAGTACGAGAGCCAGGCCGACCTTCAAATAACGGAACCTGTGAACCACGCCAGCCAGGAGGAAGTACAGCGAGCGAAGCCCCAGGATTGCGAAGATGTTCGAGGTGAAGACGATGAAGGGGTCCCCGCTGATGGCCAGCACGGCGGGGATGGAATCCACCGCGAAGATGAGGTCGGTGAACTCCACCGCGACCAGGGCAAGGAACAGCGAGGTCACCTTCCATCTTCCATCCACCCGGATGAAGAAGTGTGCGGAGTCCTGGCCGGGAGCGAGGGGGAGCACGCGCCGGGCCAGGCGGACCAGGAGGTTGTTCTCCGGGTGGCCCTGCTCGCCCCGCGCGAGGAGCATCTTCGCCCCGGTGATCACCAGGAAGACGCCGAGGACGTAGACCGTCCAGTGGAAGCGGGCGATCAGCGCCGTCCCGGTGAGGATGAACAGCGCTCGCATCGCGAGCGCGCCGAGGATGCCCCAGAACAGCACCCGGTGCTGCTGACGCTCGGGGACGCCGAAGGCTCCGAAGAGGATGGCGATGACGAAGATGTTGTCGACGCTCAGCGCCTTCTCGATGAGGTAGCCGGTGGTGAACTCGAGTCCCCGCTGCGCGCCGTAGAGGTGGAACACCCCGAGGGCGAAGACTCCGGACAGCCCGATCCACACCGCGCTCCAGGCCGCCGCCTCGCGGAGGGACACGACGTGCGCCTTGCGGTGGAACACGCCGAGGTCGAGCGCGAGCATCGCCGCGACGAAGGCGAGGAAGCCCAGCCACAGCGGCCAGCTTCCCAGGGTGACGACGGACAGCATCGGACAGGTTTCCTCCCGGGCAGCCCGGGGGATTCCGACGCCCGGGGCTGCCAAACGCCCCGAGTCATCTGCGGCAGGCGAGCCCTTCGGACAACCAGATATTTCAGCGTGAATCCATCGGCTGAACCGATGGATGGCCCCGCACGGACGAGCGGCGGGCCCGCTCGCGCTGGCGCCGGGCGATGAGCCGCCGCAGCGAGGTCCGCATCCCGTGCCGGCGCATGAAGCGCTCGAGTCGGATCAGCGCTCCCCGCGCCCAGCGCACCTCCCGGCCGAGCACCAGCAACCCGATGCCCACCACCAGCCAGCCAGGCCCCGGGAGTGGAATCAGGATGATTCCGACCACGACCAGCGCCCAGCCGCCCACGAGATTGGCCAGGCGCCTCACGCGCGGAGAGAGGCGGTCACCAGCGGGCGTCAGAGGTCGCGGCACGGGCTCCCACCGGCCACCCGCCGGACGAGACCTGCATCGCACGGAGGCGCCGGATGCGCTCCCGCATCGAGGGGTGGGTCGAGAAGAGGGTGAGGACGCCTTCGGTCGCCGAGAAGGGGTTCACGATGAACAGGCTCGCCGTGGCCGGCTGCAGCGGAGCCGGGATGGCGTGCGCTGCCTGGTCCAGCTTCTCCAGGGCGCGGGCGAGCGCCTCGGGGTCCCCGGAGATCTCCGCTCCGGTGGCGTCGGCCCCGTACTCGCGCGAGCGCGAGATGCCGAGCTGGATCAGGGTCGCGGCGATGGGAGCGACCAGCGCGAGCAGCAGCGACTGCGCCGGCGAAGGTCCGTCGTCGTCCGAGCTGCCCATTCCCAGGAAGCCCACCGCGTGCGCGACGTAGGTGATCGCCGCGGCCACGGTCGCGGCGATGCTCGAGACGAGGATGTCCCGGTTCTTCACGTGGGCGAGCTCGTGGGCCAGCACGCCGCGCAGCTCGCGGCGGTCGAGGACCTCGAGGATGCCCGAGGTGACCGCGACGACGGCGTGCTCGGGGTTGCGGCCAGTCGCGAAGGCGTTCGGCTGGGCCTCCGGGATGAGGTACAGGCGTGGCATCGGGATGCCGGCGCGCGCGGCGAGCTCCGCCACGATGCCGTGGAGCTCCGGGGCCTGGGCGGCAGAGAGCTCCTGCGCCCGGTGCATCGCGAGGACGATCCGGTCGCTGAAGAAGTAGGCGCCGACGTTCAGCACCAGCGCCAGGACGAGGCTGATGCCGAGCGCGTTGGGTCCCAGCGCGCCCCCGATCCCGACCAGGATCGCCGACAGGATGCCCAGGAGCAGGATGGTCTTGAGCTGATTCATTCGAAATGGCCTCCGTGCTCTCACCGTTAAGACGGGGATCACACATCGGCAAATCGATAAACTCGCACCAACCGATTGGTCTTCCCGATGGGGGTGACGACGGCGATGGACTGGCTCAACTATCACCATCTCTTCTACTTCTGGACCGTGGTCCGCGAGGGCGGCGTGTCCAAGGCGAGCAAGGTCCTCCGGCTGGCCCAGCCCACGGTCAGCGGGCAGATCAAGGCGCTGGAGAATGCCCTGGACCAGAAGCTCTTCGAGCGTCAGGGCCGCTCGCTGGTGCTCACCGATGTGGGGCAGGTGGTCTTTCGCTACGCGGACGAGATCTTCAGCCTCGGCCGGGAGCTACAGGACACGCTCAAGGGGCGTCCCGTCGCCCGCCCCCGGCGGCTGGTCGTGGGCGTGTCGGATTCGCTGGAGAAGCGCGTCGCACACCGGCTGCTCGTCCCGGCGCTCGAGGCCGAGGAGCCGGTGCAGCTCGTCGTGCAGGAGGCGCGACCGGAGCGGCTGGTTGCCGAGCTCGCGGCCCATGACCTCGACCTCGTGCTCTCAGACACGCCGGCGCCCTCGCCGGTGCGGGCCTACAGCCACCTGCTCGGCGAGTGTGGCGTGGGGCTCTTCGCCCGGCCCGCCCTGGCGCGGAAGCTCGCTCCGGGATTCCCGAAATCGATGGAGGGAGCGCCACTGCTGACGGCCGCGGATGGCGCGGCGCTGCAGCGCTCGCTCGCGCACTGGTTCGAGACGCGAGGCATCCGCCCCCGGGTGGTGGGGGAGTTCCAGGACAGCGCGCTGATGGAGTCCTTCGGGGAGGCGGGCGCCGGCGTGTTCCCCGCGCCGGAGGCGGTGGAGTCCGAGGTGCGCGCCGCGTTCGGCGTCGAGCGAGTGGGGATGCTGGAGGGGGTGCGGGAGCGCTACTGGGCGCTCACCGTGGAGCGCAAGCTGAAGCACCCGGCCGTCGTCGCCATCACCGAGACCGCGCGCACCGAGCTCTTCGGCCGGCCGACGGCCCGGAACGACAGCTGATTCGGGATGCTGCCTGGCAGCGCTCCCCATCGGGGTACCCCACTACGAAGTGTCCCATTACGAAGTGTCTGACACCTTGCCGGGGACACCTTGCCGGGGTGTGACGTCGGGCGGGGCCATTCCGAGGTGTCCATTACGAGATGTCTGACACCTCGCGCAGACACCTCGCGCAGGAACGAGGTGTCTGGCACCTCGCTGGGGGCACGTCCGCTCGCCATCCTTCGCCCTAGCGTCGCGACCGCGAGCCGATCACGTCGGCGAGCAGCAGGCCGAAGACGATGCCGGCCGCGGTCAGGATCATCACGAACCCTGTCTCGATGCTCGTGGTCACGTCCCGGTCCACGAGGTCGAGGAGGCTCCGGTAGCCGACGCTCCCCGGGACCAGCACCAGGACGCCCGGGATGGTCACCAGCCACACCGGGCGGGCGCGCAGCCTGGCGTTCAGGTGCGCGACGAGACCGATCGCCACCGCGCCCACGAAGGCCCCGAGCGCGGACCCCAGCGAGCGGGACACCGCATGGCTGACCGCGGCCGCGAGCAGCGCCGAGCCCACCACCGTGGGCGCCTCCTTCCGCGGCGCCCGCAGCACCACCACCGCCGCCAGCCCCAGCGCCGCCGCGCCGAGGAGGTAAATCCCGTCCGGCAGGTCCACCGGCGGCACACGGGCCGGGCCGAAGAGCCGGGCCCCCAGCCCGCCGCCGAGCACCGCGCCGATGACCAGGGCGAGGAAGGTCACCGCCGCCGCTCCCAGCCCCGCGAGACCGGAGAGGAGGTTGCGCGTCTGCAGCTCGCGCACCCCCTGGGTCAGCGTGAAGCCCGGGAGCAACACCACCACCGCGCCGAGCGTGGCCACGCGGGGGTCGAGCGGCCAGATCCGCGCCGAGACCGTCTGGCTGATGAAGCCGGCGATCAGCGCCGAGAGCAGCTCGGCGGCGAGGTCCAGCTCCCGCACCCGCGTGCGAACGAGGGCAATGGACCCCACCGCGAGGCCGGCCACCGCCGCGGTGAGCACCTCGGGGAGGTCCTCGCCAAAGAGCAGCACGGCGCCAGCCGCCGCGAGGCAGTAGCCGAACAGCACCACCGGCCCGGAGTAGGGGAGCGGCGAGCGCGCGATCGCGTCGATGCGAACACTCGCCTCGCGCGGACCGATGCGGCCGGCCTTGACCTCGCGGGCGACGGCGTCGAGGCGGCATATGCGGTCCAGGTCCACGGGCATCGGCGTGGTGCGGAGAAGCACCAGCCGCTGCTGTCCGGGAATGCCGATGGCCAGCTGGAGCTGGGTCGGAAGGCTGGAGACCTGCACGTCCGCCAGCCCGAGCTGTCCGGCGAGCTCGCTCACCAGGCGCTCGGTGTCCTCGGCGCCGTAGCCGCATGCCTGGGCGCCCCGGGCGGCGGAGAGGAGCAGCGCGAGCGCCGAATCGGCGTCCTCGGCGGCGGGCGACGCGGCGCGCACGACGCTAGCCCCCGCGGGTGTGCATCTCGAGCCGCGGATCCGCGCGGAGCTCGGGCGCGGCGGCGAGCGCACCGCGCTGCTCGACCATCAGCCGTTGCTCGGCACCGCGGTCCGCCCGGGCTCGCCATCCCACGCGGAGCAGCGAGGCGATCTCCGCGTCGCTGGCACCGCTCCGGAGCGCGGCGCGGATGTTCGCTCCCGACGGCGCGTAGAGGCAGGTGTACCAGGTGCCGTCCGCGGTGAGCCGGCTCCGGTCACAGGCGCGGCAGAACGGGGTGGTCGTCGAGGCGATGATGCCAAAGGCCGTCCCGTCCGGGAGCCGGAACCGCTCGGCCGGGTCGGAGCCCTGAGCGCTCGCCGGCTCGACCGCGCCGTGCGCCGCGGAGACCAGCGTGAGGAGCTCGGCCCGCGAGACGACCTGCTCGCGCGTCCACCGGGTGGCTCCGCCCACGTCCATGTACTCGATGAAGCGGATCTCGGCGCCGAGCTCCCGGGCGAAGGCGAGGAGGTCGAGCACCTCGTCCTCGTTCGTTCCTCGCACCACCACCGTGTCCAGCTTCAGCGGGAAGCCCTGGGCACGCGCCGCCTCGATCCCGGCGAGGACACGGGCGTGATGGTCGGCGCGAGTGAGGGCGAGGAAGCGCTCCGGCCGCAGCGTGTCGAGGCTGACAGTGAGCCGCCGGAGCCCCGCCTCGTGCAGCTCTCGTGCGCGCTCGGCGAGGAGCACGCCGTTCGTGGTCATCGCCAGGTCGCGAACCGCGGAGCGGCGTGCGAGCGCGCGGACCAGCGTGGCGATCTCCGAGCGGAGCAGCGGCTCGCCGCCGGTCAGCCGCACCTTGTCGACCCCCAGGCTGCAGAAGATGCCGGTGATCCGGTCGAGCTCCTCGAAGGTGAGCAGCTCCTTCTTCGGCAACCAGACGTACTCCGGCTCGGGCATGCAGTAGCTGCAGCGCAGGTTGCACCGATCCGTGACGCTGAGCCGGAGGCTCCTCAGGGGACGGCCCAGCGCGTCGCGGAGATCGCTGGATGCTGGCGGGGCGGCAGCGAGCACGGGAAGAAGAAAGGCATAAGCCAGGATTCGGGACGGCGCCAGCCAGCCGAACCCGCAGGCCTTCCGGGACCGGAAATGGGTGTCGCTCAACCCCCCGGAGCGCCCCGCGAGCTGCCAGGCCGGCGCCCCGTGGCGAAACCGCCTCGTCGCCGAGTCGAGCCGGCGTCAGTAGACGACGACGGAGGCCGAGATCTCCACCCGGTCTCCCCGGGCGCGCGCCGTGGCCAGGTCCTCCTGCATCGTCGCGCCCCTGGCGCTGGCGGGCCGGGAGAAGGTCACCGCCCGGTACTCGCCGGGCACATCCAGCATCAGGCTCATCGCGCCCCCTCCGGCCGTGACGGCGCACTCCGCGGAGCCCGGGCACCGAACGACCGCTCCGAGCGCGTTCCGGTACACGCGCAGCTCCGCGCCCTCGTAAATAACCTGCCAGCGCGCGTGCAGCGGCGCGCTCCCGTCCGCCCGGAGCGGGCTCTGGAGCGCCGCCGTGAGCCGGACCGTTGCCGGCGCATCGAGGACCTGGTGCCGGGCCACGAGGGCACCACCCCCACCCGCCGCCAACGCCAAGACCAGGACTCCGAGTCGCCGGTACCGGCGACGCCGCTGGATGCGGACCCACACGCCGCTTTCCCAGCCGGGAGAGGGGGTGTCGCGCCGGGACTGCGGCAAGGAGCGCTGGGCCACGTCGGTCACCGCTCGGGCGAGGCGACGAGCCGCCTCGTCCAACCACCCCGCCGGGCGGAATGTGGTGTTCGTCAGCGGACCGTCGTCTGACGGGTGCCCGGGAGGTCGCTGGCTCCAATCGGCGACGGTTCCCGGAGGACGCGCGCAGCCCCGCGACTCTGCGTGGCGTCCGGGGGGCGACCGGCCGCCCTGGAGATCTCGGGCGGCCGGTCGCGCCGTTTTCTGCTGCATGCCGCCCGCCCGGACGACATTGTGGCCAGTCATGGAACAGCGACCGCTGGGGAAGTCGGGGTTGCAGGTCTCCCGCATCGGGCTCGGCTGCATGGGGATGTCCGAGTTCTACGGTCCGGCCGACGAGGACGAATCGTCCGCGACGCTGGAGATGGCGGTGGATCGAGGCGTCACCTTCCTCGACACCGCGGACATGTACGGCGCCGGCAAGAACGAGGAGCTGCTGGCCGACATCCTGCGGCGGCGGCGGAAGGAGATCGTCCTCGCCACCAAGTTCGGCATCGTCCGGGACCCGGTGGCGCCCACCGACGCGACCCGCCGGAGGATCAGCGGCAAGCCGGACTACGTGCGCAGCGCCTGCGAGGCATCTCTCCGCCGGCTGAAGGTCGACGTCATCGACCTCTACTACCAGCACCGGGTGGACCCCTCGACGCCCATCGAGGAGACGGTCGGAGCCATGGCCGAGCTGGTCAAGGAGGGCAAGGTCCGGGCCCTGGGCCTCTCCGAGGCGACGGTGGAGGTCATCCGGCGCGCGGCGAAGGTGCATCCCATCGCCGCCCTCCAGAGCGAGTACTCGCTGTGGACCCGAGACCCCGAGGACGGGCCGCTCCCGGCCTGCCGCGAGCTGGGCATCACCCTCGTGGCCTACAGCCCCCTGGGGCGCGGCTTCCTCACCGGCCAGCTCCGGACCCCGAACGACTTCGCCCCGGATGACTTCCGCCGCAACAACCCCCGCTTCCAGGGCGAGAACTTCCAGAAGAACCTCGCCCTGGTGGAGAAGGTGGGCGCGCTGGCGAGGCAGAAGGGGTGCACCGCTGGGCAGCTCGCGCTGGCGTGGGTGATGTCGCGGGGCGACGACGTGGTGCCCATCCCGGGGACGAAGCGCCGCAAGTACCTCGAGGAAAACCTCGGGGCCGTCGACGTCCACCTCGGCCGCGAGGACCTGGCGGAGATCGAGGCGGTCTTCCCGAGGAGCGCGGTCTCCGGGGCCCGGTACGCGGCGGGCACGGTGGGGCAGCGCCCGCAGGACCAGGAGCGCCGCCCGGGCTGATTCGCTGTGCCTTGACCGGTCGGACGGGGTGGCGTCGAGTGCGGTTCCATGCTCGCCAACGCCCCCCTGACGACGATTCTTCCGGTGCTGGACCTGGCCCGCGCCCGGGCCTTCTACGAGCAGAAGCTCGGCCTTCGCGGCGGCCGCTCCAAGCCCGACGGAAAGTACGAGTACCCCGTCGGGAACGGCGCGCTGGCGCTCTTCCAGCGCGGCTCGGCCACCAAGGCCGACCACACCGCGGTGAGCTTCGCGGTGCGGGACATCAACGCAGCGATCCGCGAGCTGGAGTCGCGCGGGGTGACGTTCCACGACTACGACCTGCCGGGGCTGAAGACGGTCGAGCACGTGTGCGTGCTCGGCTCGGAGAAGGCGGCCTGGTTCAGCGACCCCGAGGGAAACATCCTCTGCCTCCACGAGGACGTGACCTGAATGTCCGAGAACTGGGTGCTGACCACGCCGGCGCCTCCGGGGCTCCGCGAGGCATACGGACCGGCGCCATCGCAGCACGTGTGGATCCGCCGTCCGCCGGGGACCTCGCGGCTGCGCACGATGGTCATGATCCACGGCGGGTACTGGCGGGCGGCGTACGACGCGGAGCACGTGGGGCACCTCTGCGCCGACCTCGCGCAGCGCGGCTGGGCGACGGTCGCGCTCGAGTACCGGCGCATCGGCGAGGCCGGTGGCGCGTGGCCAGGGACGCTCGGCGACGTGACCGCGGCTCTCGATGCCCTGCCGGGACTGGCGGCCAAGCACGGGCTGGATCTCCAGCGCTCCGCCTGGATGGGTCACTCGGCGGGCGGGCACCTCGCGCTGTGGGCCGTGAGCCGGTCATCCGCGCCCGGCGCCCTGAAGCGACCGGGATGGCGGCCGCGCCGGGTGGTCGGCCTCGCGCCGGTGTCGGACCTGGTCGAGGCCGACCGGCTCGAGCTGAGCAAGCACGTGACGCTCGAGCTGCTGGGAGGCTCCGCGCGGGAACAGCCGGCGCGATACGCCGACGGCTCACCGGCGAGCCACCTCCCGCTGGGGCTCCCGCTGGTGGTCATCCACGGGACGAAGGACAACGTGGTGCCCCTGGCCATGAACCGGAGCTTCGTGGAGCGGGCACGCAAGGCCGGGGACGACATCCGCCTGGTGATGCCCGAGGACGCGGATCACTTCGACGTCATCGATCCGAAGTCGAAGGTCTGGGGCCAGGTCGTGGATGCGCTCGGAGCGCCCTGAGCGATGAAGCTCCGTGACATCCCCTTCGGCGTGACCGACTGGGCAGACCTCCGGCCCACCGAGCACTCCGGGGACCAGGGCCTCGCGCTGTGGAGGACGCGGAACTTCGGAGAGGTCCGGGTTCGCTGGGTACAGTACTCGCCCGGGTACCTCGCCGATCACTGGTGCCAGAAGGGACACATCCTGCTCTGCCTGGAGGGCGAGCTGCACACCGAGCTCGAGGATGGGCGCCGCTTCGTGCTGGGCCCCGGCATGAGCTACCAGGTCGCGGACGGTGCGGAGCGCCATCGCTCGTCCGCGCCCAAGGGAGCGACGCTGTTCATCGTCGACTGACCCTTCTTTTTCGAAGGTCGGGTTTCAGGTCGTGGGGCCCCGGCGGACGCTGACCCGGCCCAGACCCTCGACCTGGATCTCCCAGGAGAGACGGGTCTCCGGATCGTAGATGCGCATCGTCCCGCTGCGGTCGCTCAGGCCGGAGTCGAGCTCGCGCGCCGAGGTCACCGCGAGGAACAGCGGCATCACCAGCTCGGACGGGAACGGGCGCGCATCCACGAGCGCGAACTCGTACTGGACGCCGGTCCGTGCGACGACGACGGAGCTCGGCCAGCGGTTGAACCCGAAGACCGGCTGGCCTCCCATCCGGATCGCGATCTCGGTCCGATCGAAGTCCGTCGGGCAGAGGTCGTTGGAGGCATGGCTCAACCAGGGCTTGCACGGGAAGCGCCCGCCCCACGTCCCGTCCGCACGACGCTTCATCTGCACGCGCGGGCCGCTGACCTGCTCGGCGCTGAAGACGTTCTCCGCGAACCGTCCCGACAGCCGTTGCCCGGCAGTGGAGGTCGGCATCGGCTCGGGGCCGCTCGCGCATCCCAGAAGGACGAGAAGCCCAGGAATCGACCATCGCATGAGAGATCCCCCCTCTGCCGGGACTCTGTCATGGCGAGCGCCCGAGGCAAGCGAAACTCGCGCCACGACAGGCTCTCGCTCGCGCCGGGCCGACGCGGACGGCCGGCGTCAGTGCACCCGGAACGCCCGACTCGGCTCCTTCCCCTTCTCGGTCCGGACGACCTCGCCTTCGGGCAGGAAGGTCAGGTGCGCATCCGAGGCGTTCAGCGTCCCGTCGTTCTCGAGGTCGAAGAGCCGGAACTTCCCCGGCGCGACCGGCACCAGCTCCAGCCGCCACGGGACAGCGGCGCCCCGCGTTCCGTGCCAGACCAGGCGCTCGCGCTCGCGGTCTACCGTGAAGCGGCTGCCGTCCGGCTCGACGTAGGTGCCCACCAGCGGCTCCAGCTCCCCCGCCGTGACGGGCATTCCGCGGGGAAGCACCGGCAGCCGGGTCGACTGCGCGGCCACCACCATCCACGTGCCGCCGCGCTCGATCCAGGTCGAGGTGTTCCGCAGCCGCAGCTCCGTCCCTTCCGTCGCCGGGTCACGATGGGAGGTCTGCACCACCACCGCCGTCCGCCCGTCGTGGACCCGCACCTGCGTCCCCTCGACGATCATCGCGGCGTGAGTCGCCGGCCCGCGCTGCGCCAGGCTCGCCAGGTACGCGTCCCGCTGCTCGACGGCTCCCGTGCTGTGGACCATGACGAAGCCCGGCGCGATGAGCGCATCGAGCGCCTTCCGGTCGCTCGACTGCAGCGCCCGCCGGAGCCGCTCCACCGCGGACAGGACCCGCGCCTCGGGCGTCGTCTCGTCGGGCGCCGCTGCAGTGAGGAGCACCCCCAGCAGCGCGATGACGCCGCCGCGCCTCACAGCCCCCGGACGAAGCCCCCGTCCACCGCAATGGCCTGGCCCGTCACGTAGCCTGCCTGCTCCGAGGCGAGGAAGGCCGCCACCGCCCCCAGCTCCTCGGGCCGGCCGAGCCTTCGCGCCGGGATGTGCTCGGCGAGCGTCTCCTCGGGGATGCCGAGCTCGGCGAGACGCGCCGTCGCGGTGTAGCCGGGGAGCAGGGCGTTCACCGTCACCCCCTCCTCGGCCACCTCCGGCGCGAGCGTCTTGACCAGTCCCAGCAGACCCGCACGCAACCCGCTGGAAACCGTCAGCCCGGGAATCGGCTCCTTCGCCGAGGTGGAGGTCACCAGGAGGATTCGCCCCCAGCGCTGCTGACGCATGCCGGGCAACGCCGCGCGGATGGCGTCGACGGCGCTCAGCCACAGCGACTGGAATCCCTGCTGCCACATCTCGTCGGTCACGTCGGCGAAGCGCCCCTTCGGCGGCCCCCCGGTGTTGGTCACCAGGATGTCCAGCCCGCCGAGCTTCTGTCGCGCCGTGTCCACCAGCCCCGTGGCCGCACCGGGCACCGTGAGGTCGCAGGAGAGCCCCACCTGCGCGCCCAGCTCCCGGGCCGCCGCCTCCACCCGGGCTCGGTTCCGGGCGCAGATCGCCACCCGCGCTCCCTCCGAGATCAACGCCGCCGCCACCGCGCGGCCGAGGCCCGTGGACGCCCCCAGCACCAGCGCCCGGCGATCCCGAAGTCCGAGGTCCATCAGAGCCTCTCTCGCAGGAAGGGGGTGAGTCGCTCGGAGACCAGCGCCCGCGCGCGCCCCAGGTCGACCTCCGCCGCCGAGCGCACCCCCTCGGCGAGCTCGGAGACGATGTGCGAGGCGATGCGGCCCGCGTCGTACGCCACCCGGTACGGCGCGCGGGAGAAGGTCACCAGCGCATAGCGGGAGACGAACTCGCCGGGGAGCTCGGCCAGCAGTCGCTTCTCGATGGCCTTCTCCAGGAGGAACCGCGGGTCGGCGGTGCTGGCGCGCATCTCCACGAAGTTCTCCACCGCCATGTCGGCGATCGCATCGGCGTTCGGCTTTCGCAGGGCCTCGAAACGGGAGAACACCTCGGCCCGCGGCGCTCCGCTCCCCTCGAGGCCGTCCAGCACCACGCAGTCCTCGAAGCCGCAGTTCATGCCCTGTCCGAAGAAGGGGACGATCGCGTGCGCCGCGTCGCCGAGCAGCAGCGCAGTGTCCGCAGCGTGCCAGGTCGAACACTTGACGGTCACCATCGAACCGGTCGGGTTGCCCTCGAACTGCATCTCGAGGTCGGAAAGCATCGGCTCCACGTCTGCGAAGTGCTCGCGAAAGAACGCCCGGACCGCTCCGGGAGCCTCGAGGCCCTCGAAGCTCGGGGACCCCCCGAAGGCGAGGAACAGGGTGCAGGTGAAGCTCCCGTCCTCGTTGGGGAGGGCAATGAGCATGAAGTCGCCTCGCGGCCAGATGTGCAGCGCGTTCCGTTCCAGCCGCCAGCTGCCATCCACTCCCGCAGGGAGCGTCAGCTCCTTGTACCCGTGGGCCAGCAGCGCCTCGTCGGAGATGCCCCCGCGTGCCTCGACCACCGACCGCCGCACGGCGGAGCCGGCCCCGTCGGTGCCGTAGACGACCGCGTTCTCCACTCGCTCGGTGTGCTCCCCATCCACCTCCACCGCGAGCTCTTGCCGCCCGGGGTCCAGGTCCAGGACGCGGCGGCGAAAGGACAGCCGCACCCGGCCGGTCCCCTCGGCAGCGTCGAGCAGCATCCGGTTCAGGAACCCGCGCGAGATGCTGTGGATGCACTGGCTGTCGTCCTTCCCGTACGCCTGGAAGGCGAGGCCCCCATCGCGGGCGTGGATCATTCGCCCCGGCATGGGGATGGCGTGGGCGAGCGCCTCCTTCTCCAGCCCCACCTGGGCCAGCGCGTGCAGGCCCCGCACACTGATGGCGAGGTTGATGCTCCGCCCGGCGGAGATCTGCTCCTTGCGCAGATCCGGTCGCCGCTCGAAGACCTCCACCGCCTTCCCCCGCCGCGCGAGGAAGACCGCCAGGAGCGAACCGACCAGCCCGGCCCCGGCGATGACCGTCCGCTCACTTCCCCTGGACATGGCTCCGGAGGACCTCGGCGAAGCGCACCACGTCGGCGAACCGCGTGTAGAACGGCGCGGGTGCCGCGCGGACGATGTCCGGCTCCCGGTAGTCGCAGACCACGCCCGCCATCGCGAGCCGGTACACCAGGCCGCGTGCGTCGCGGATGCGCAGCGACAGCTGTGCACCGCGCTGGGCGGGATCGGCCGGAGTGATGATCTCCACCCCGGGGAGGTCGCGGATCAGCTGGTCCATCAGACCGGTCAGCCGCTCGGACTTCCGGCGCAGTGCAGTCATCCCCACCGCATCGAAGAGGTCCATCGAGGCCCGCAGCGCGGCCATCGAGAGGATCGGTGGATTGGAGAGCTGCCATCCCTCCGCGCCCGCCGTTCCCTGGAACCGCGGCCCCATCTCGAACCGGGTGGCCTCCTCGTGGCCCCACCAGCCCTCGAAGCGGGGAAACCCACGGCCCTCCCGGTGTCGGCTGTGCACGAAGGCCCCGCCCAGGGAGCCAGGACCTCCGTTGAGGTACTTGTACGAGCACCACACGGCGAAGTCCGGACCGTCGTCGTGGAGGTGGAAGACGAGATTGCCGGCGCCGTGGGCGAGGTCGAAGCCCACGGTGGCCCCGACGCCGTGGCCGGCGCGGGTGATGGCCCCGACGTCGAAGGCCTGACCGGTGAGGTAGTTCACGTCGCCGATCAGCACGAGGGCCAGCCGCTCGCCCTGGCGCGCGATGGCCTCGAGCAGGTCCTCGGGTCGGAGGAGGTCCTCGCCCGGCCTGGGCGACAGGGGCACCAGTGCCTCGGCCGGGTCGAAGCCGTGGAAGCGGGCCTGGCTCGCGAACGCGTAGCGGTCGGAGGGGAAGGCGCTGGCCTCGTAGAGGATGCGGTGGCGCCCGGCCGTCGGCCGGTAGAAGGACACCATCAGCAGATGCAGGTTGACGGTGAGCGTGTTCATCACCACCACCTCGTCCGCCTGCGCGCCGACGAGCCGCGCGGTGGGGGCGGTGAGGAAGCGGTGGTAGGGCAGCCAGGGTGACTCGCCCTGGACGTGCCCCTCGACGCCACGGCCGGCCCAGTCCTCCAGCACCTCCTGCACCCGGTCCTTCACGGTTCGCGGCTGAAGTCCGAGGGAGTTCCCGGTCAGGTACACCACCGGCGCGCCGTCTCGCCCGCGGGGAAAGAGGAACGAGTCCTTCAACGGACCGAGGGCGTCGCGCGCGTCCAGATCCTCGGCGAGGGCGCGGCCCTCCTCGATGGTCATCATGACCGGCCCAGCCAGCGGAGGGCGTTCTCGCCCAGGAGGCGGGCGCGGGGCCCCGCGAGCTCAGGGACCGAGCGGATCAGCGCCCCCGGCTCGGATTCGCCGAGGGGGAAGGGATAGTCGCTGCCGAGCATCACCCGGTCCTCCCCGAAGAGCTTCACGATGAGCCGGAGCATGTCCGCATCGTGCACCAGGCTGTCCACCCAGAAACGCCCGAGGTACGCGCGCGGCGCCACCGGGTTGTCCACCGCCACCAGATCCGGCCGGCACTCGAAGCCGTGCTGGATACGCCCGAGCGTTCCCGGGAACGCGCCGCCACCATGGGCAAAGGCGATCCGCAGCGCGGGAAGCCGCTCGAGGACGCCGCCGAAGATGACCGAGCAGATGGCGAGCGAGGCCTCCGCCGGCATCCCCACCAGCCACGGCAGCCAGTACTTCCGCATCCGCGACTCGCCCATCATGTCCCAGGGATGGACGAACACCACCGCGCCCAGCTCGGAGGCGGCGGCGAACACCTCGAACAGGGCCGGGTCGCTCAGGTTCCAGTCGTTGACGTGAGTGCCGATCTGCACGCCGGCGAGCCCCAGGGTCTTGATGCACCGTTCGAGCTCGCGCACCGCCAGCGCCGGCGCCTGCATCGGCAAGGTGCCCAGCCCGACGAAGCGGCGCGGCGCCCCCGCCACCACGCCGGCGAGGTGGTCGTTGAGGAACCGCGCGACCTCGGCTCCGTGCTCGGGCTTCGCCCAGTAGGAGAACATCACCGGCACGGTGGACAGTACCTGGACGTCCACCCCGGCACGGTCACAGTCCGCGAGGCGCGCCGCGGGCGCCCAGAGGTTCTCCTCCACCTCGCGGAACTGCTGCCCATCGTCCTTCACCATCCGGGCGCGGCAGGGGCCGGTGGCCTCGAGGCCGACGAAGCCCCCGTAGCCGAACCGGTCCTTCCAGCGCGGCAGCTCGGGCGGCAACAGATGGGTGTGGACGTCGACGACCGGCATCCGCCCTGGGCCCTAGGCGCGGGTCGCGCGCGTCCCGCACTTCTTGCACGTGGTGTTCTTCTCGTTGCCGTAGAAGTGCTCGAACACCGGCGGCAGTTGCTTGACGATGTCGGTCAGGTGGAACGACTCGCGGTACAGCTCGTTGCCGCACTTCTCGCAGACCCAGAGGAACGAGTCCTGCTCGTGGGACAGCCGTCGCCGCTCCAGCACCAGGCCGACGGTGTTCGGCGGCCGCTGGGGCGAGTGCGGCACGTTGGGCGGCAGGAGGAAGATCTCTCCCTCGCGGATGTGGACCACGTCCCGCTTCCCGTCCACCAGGACGTGGAGCTGGATGTCTCCCTCGAGCTGGTAGAAGAACTCCTCGCCCTGGTTCACGTGGAAGTCGCGCCGGGCGTTCGGTCCGCCGACCACGGTCACCATGAACTCGCGGTCCGCCCAGATCTGCTGGTTCCCCACCGGTGGTTTCAGCAGATGCCGGTGCTCGTCGATCCATTTCTTGAAGTTGAGGGGTTGCAGCGAGGGCATGGTCACTCCGGCATCGTCGCGATGCACTTCAGCTCGATGGCGATGGGCGTCGGCAGACGCGTCACCTCCACCGTCGTCCGGCAGGGCTGCGCATCCTTGAAGTACTCCGCCCAGAGGCGGTTGTAGACCGCGAAGTCGTTCTCCATGTCGGTGAGGAACACCGTCACGTCCACCAGCCGGTCCCAGGTGGTGCCCGCGTCCTCGAGGATGGCGCGAACGTTGTCGAACACGCTCTTGCACTGGATGGCGATGTCGTGGTCGGTGACGTTCCCCTGCGCGTCCAGCGTGACTCCGGGGATGTCGTGGCTGCCGCGCACGCGGGGGCCGATTCCCGAGAGGAAGAGGAGATTCCCCACCCGCCGGGCGTGGGGAAAGGCGCCCACGGGGGGCGCGGCGCGTTGCGAGGTCACTCGGTCCGCCATGGGCCCTCAGCCTCCTTGCAGATGGATGCAGACGTTCTGCGGCTCGGTGAAGAAGCGGAGCGCCTCGTGGCCTCCCTCGCGTCCCACGCCCGAGTCCTTCATTCCCCCGAACGGTGTCCGGAGGTCCCGGAGCATCCAGGTGTTCACCCAGACGATTCCGCTCTCCAGCGCGGCGCTGAAGCGGTGGGCCCGGACGAGGTCGCGTGTCCACACCGACGCCGCCAGGCCATAGCGCACGCCGTTGGCGGCGCGCCGGACCTCCTCCTCCGAGTCGAAGGGGATGAGCGTCGCCACCGGACCGAAGATCTCCTCCTGGTTGGTGCGGCACTCCGGGCCGAGGCCCTCCACCAGGGTCGGCTCGACGAACCACCCACCCTCGCAGCGGCCGCTCGGCCGCACCTGCCGGCCCCCAGTGAGGAACCGCCCGCCTTCCTCGCGGGCCAGCGCGAGGTAGCTCAGCACCTTGTCCAGGTGGGCGCGGCTCACCAGGGCGCCCTGCTCGGTCTCGGGGAGAAGCGGATCGCCCAGCTTCAGCGCGCGCGTGCGCTCCACCAGCGCGTCCCGGACCCGGGGGTAGACGCTCCGCTCCACGAAGATGCGCGGGCCGCAGAGGCAGATCTGCCCCTGGTTGGCGAAGCTCGAGCGCACGGTGGTGGCCACCGCGGCGTCGAGGTCGGCGTCGGCGAAGATGACCACCGGGTTCTTCCCGCCCATCTCCAGCGAGAGCTTCTTGAACAGCGGGCCGGCGGTGCGGGCGATCTCCGCGCCGGTCCGGGTGCTCCCGGTGAAGGAGATGGCCTTCACCTCCGGATGCCGCGACATCGCATCGCCCACCTTGGGTCCGAGCCCCTGGACGATGTTCAGCACGCCCGGCGGCAGGCCAGCCTCGAGCGCGATGCGCCCCAGCCAGTGCGCGGTCACCGGCGTCACCTCGGAAGGCTTGGCCACGACGGTGTTGCCCACCGCGAGCGCAGGGGCCACCTTCCAGGTCAGGAGGTAGAGGGGAAGGTTCCAGGGCGAGATGGTGCCCACGACTCCGAGCGGATGGCGCAGCGTGTAGTTGAGCGCGTGGCCTTCCATCGGGTGGCACTCGCTGGAGACCTGCGTGGCGGCGTCGGCGAAGAACTCGAAGTTCAGGATGGCCCGGGGAATGTCGACCTCGGTGGCGACCGAGAGCGGCTTTCCCGAGTCCACCGACTCGGCGCGGGCGAGCTCGGGGAGGGCCTGCCGCAAGCCGTCCGCCACCTTGCGGAGCAGGCGGCTCCGGACCGGGGCCGGGGTGGCGCTCCAGGCCGGGAAGGCGCGCCGGGCCGCCTCCACCGCCTCGGCAACGTCGGCGGCCTCCGAGTCGGGGAGGGTCCCCAGCGGATCGCCGGTGGCGGGCTCCCAGTTGGGGAGGGTGGCCCCGGAACGTGCCGGAACCTCGCGACCGCCGATGACGTTGAGGACGCCGTCCATGAAACCTCCGCCTCTCCTAGTATGCGCCACCCGGGGCGGCGCCGGGGCCCGGGCGACGAGCGGAGGAACGTGAGATGGACATCGAGCGCCTGGCGGGCCACCTGGACGACGCGCGGCGGCACGGCCGGGAAGTGGAGCGGCTGACCCTCGAGAACCCGGATCTCGACCTTCCCCAGGCCTACCGGGTGATGGACGCCGGCATCGCCCTGCGTGTTGCGCGGGGCGAGCACGTCATCGGGCTGAAGATGGGCCTCACCTCGGAGGCGAAGCGTCGGCAGATGTCGCTGGAGGCGCCCATCTATGGCGTCCTCACCGATGCGATGGTGGTGCGGGGAACCTTCCACCTCCGCGGGAGCCTGCATCCGAAGATCGAGCCGGAGATCGCCTTCCGCTTCGCCCGCGGCCTCCAGGGCACTCCGGACCGCGCGGGGGTCCTGGCGGCGTGCACCGGCGTGGGCCCGGCCCTGGAGATCCTCGATTCGCGCTACCGCGACTTCAAGTACTTCAGCCTGCCGGACGTGGTGGCGGACAACGCGTCCTCCTCGCATGTGGTGCTCCCCGAGCGCTGGGTCGAGGTGGAGGGCCGGGACCTCTCGAGCGTCGAGCTGGTGATGTCCGTCGACGGGACCCCCCGGCAGCGCGCCACCGGAGCCGCGATCTCCGGCGACCCGGTGCTGTCCGTGGTGCAGCTCTGCGCTCTGCTCGTCGAGCGCGGCGGGACCCTTCCGCCCGGGAGCGTGGTGCTCGCCGGGGCGGCCACCGTCGCCGAGCCGCTCGCGGCCGGGATGGAGGTCGAGCTCGACGCGGGCTGGCTGGGAAGCGCCTCGGTCCGGGTCGAGCCGTGACGCGGGGTCGGCGCGCGCTGGCGGTGGCCTCGGCCACGGTGGGGACTGCGCTCCTGGCGGGTGCCTTCGTGCTCATGGCCCGCGCGGAGGCTTCCACCTGGGCCATGCTCGCCTGGGGCGTGGTGGCGCTCGTGGCAGTGGCGACGTTCCTCGCGCGGTTCCGCGCCGAGCGGGTGCAGGAGGCCCTCGGCCTGTCCCTGCTGGTCGCTCTCGGGCAGACGGTCGCGCTCCACGCGGTGCTGTTGGTCCTCCTCGGGTCACGGCTCCCGGCGGCGCTCACGGTGCTCCGTCACCTGATCGCCTTCGGGGCGCTGGATGCGCTCACGCTGGTGATGGCAACGCTCGCCGGGCACTGGTTTCCCCAGCGGCCGTCGAGTCGCTAGGAGCGGGGCGGCTGCCTCCGGGCGGCCTCGGCGACAAGGAAGTCGTGCTCGAGCTGGCGGCGGCCGGTGACGTCGGTGAAGAAGACGTTGAGCCCTCGGGCCGAGGGAACGGCGGTGACGGAGTACCAGGCCCGGCGCCGGGGAGCGCGGTCCTCGAGCACGCGGAGGTGACCGTCGGCCAGCGCCTCCTCGAACGCGCGGTGGAACGAGGACCCGCGCAGCTCGGGGAAGACCTCCCACAGCTCCTGGCCCACGACCTCGGCGCGGCTGCGCTCCAGCATCCGCTCGGCGGCCGGGTTCCAGTGGGTGATGCGCCACTCGCGGTCCAGCCCGCAGCAGCCCTCGGGGTTGGCGCGGAGCCAGCGCTCGAGGTCCGCCCGGGCGGTGAGCGCGGTGGTCTCGGCCTCGACCTGGCCGGTGACGTCCACGACGTAGGAGAGGATGGCCGGACGGCGGCCGGGGACGCTGCCGACGGCGATGCGCGTCCACTCGCAGTGGCGGACGTCGCCGGCGCGGGTCCGGACGCGGTTGCGGTGGACGAGGTGTCGGTCGTGACCGGCGCGAAGGCGATCCACCACCGCGTCGACGAAGGCGAGGTCCGCCTCGTGGACCAGCTCGAGGCCGTCGATGTGGCTGCCGAGGACCTCCGCGGCGGTCCAGCCGAACATGCGCTCGGCGGCGCCGGCCCACATGCGGAGCGCGCCATCCTCGTCGGTCTCGATGAGCGCGATGGGCAGGGAATCGAGGTGCTCGAGCACCAGGCTGCTCTCCTGAATCGGGGGGCTCGGACGGGCGCGGGCCAGGTGACGATTCCGGGGCATGATGCGCGGTGGAGCTGACCGGACCGTCAAGGAGTGTTCGGACGGGAATCGGTGTCGAACACCTTGGGCTTTTTCGGCTTTCTCTTTCCCCTGAAAAACTCTCGCAACGATGGACAGGACAGGACGCCCGCGTCAGCATTGTCGGGCGGATGGCGGATCCGTCAGCGCCGCGGGGCCTAGCGGTAGGTGAACGAGAACACGAGGCCGCCGCCCAGGGTGTCCAGCGTCTGCCCTCCGGCGCGGTTCACCGAGAGGAACATCTCGCCGGCGAGGCCGATCCCGATGGAGGGATCCACCCGCCACTCCTTGCCGAGGAGGACCTTGAGCCCGAATCCGATGTCCGAGCTGGCGTGCTCGACATAGTCGCCGGAATCGGTGATGGCCAGGCGGGTTCCGGAGAGGACGACCGAGGCGAACACGTCGATCGGCGCGAGGTGGCGCGTGACGTTCAGGCCGAGGCCCTGAAGCTCGACGGAGGTGTTCGAGCCGAGCCCGCTCGCCGAGAGGGCCTTCCAGCCCCAGACCTCGACCGCGAGCGCCCAGGCATCGTCCGGCGTCCAGCCGACCGCGACGGCCGCGCCCAGTGCGCCGCCCTTGCCCGTGAACGGAGTCCCTCCCTTCGACCCGCGCGTGCGGAGGTAGGCGACGCCGACGTCGGCGTGGATGAACAGACCGTTGTGCTGGTGGAGGTCGGCAGCCGGGGCGGCTCCCTGCTGCGGAGTCGCGGCTGGAGCGAGTGGACGCGGCGCCTCCGAGGACGGCGGGGTCACGAGCTGGACCGAAGGCGCGTCGTCCGGTGAGCGCGGCGGCGAAGGCGCGGCGTCGGCGCTCGGGGGGGCCGTGAGGACCGGGGGAACCGGGCCGGGCGCTGGCGCTGCGTCCTCCTGCGCCGGGGCGGAAGCCGCCAGCAGGAGGGCCGGCACGACTGCCACCCATCTCGGAGGTGCTCGGCCCGTCGAGCGCACGGCGCATCAGCCCCCACCGGCGACCCACCCTGGCCCGGGTGCCGGAGCCGGGACTGTACGCCGCGTCCAAGGCGAGGGGCCACCCGGAGCGTTGCCCGGCGGGCTTCAGTACGCGCGCAGGTACTGCACGGGGATGCGCCGGACCTCGGGATGGCCGAGCTCGGCGGCGGCGTGGAGCGTCCAGTACGGATCGCGCAGCATCGCCCGGGCGAGCATGACGAGATCCGCGTCTCCCTCGCGCACGACGGTATCGGCCTGCGCAGGCGAGCTGATCATGCCAACGGCGGCGGTGGGGACGCCCGCCTCGGTGCGGATGCGACGGGCGAACGGAACCTGATAGCCGGGCACTGCGTCGATGCGTGCGTCGGGAACGATCCCGCCGGAGCTGCAGTCCACGAGGTCGACGCCCTCGACCGCGAGTCTGCGGGCCAGCTCCACGCTCTCGTCCGGCGTCCACCCACCCTCCACCCAGTCGGTGCAGGAGAGGCGGGCGAGCAGCGGCAGATGGTCGGGCCACTCGGCCTCGACCGCGCGGACGATCTCCAGCGCGAGCCGGATTCGCTGCTCGAACCCGCCGCCGTATCCGTCGTCGCGCCGGTTGGAGAGCGGGGAGAGGAACTCGTGCACCAGGTAGCCGTGGGCGAAGTGCAGCTCGAGCACGCGAAAGCCGGCGACCACCGCGCGGCGGGTGGCGGCGGCGAACGCACGGACGACCGCGGCGATGTCCTCCTGGGTCATCGCCCGCGGGACGAGGGTCCGTTCCGAGAACGGAATCGCGCTCGGGGCGATGGGCTCCCAGCCGCCGGCCGTGATCTGCACGCCGGCACCGCCCTCCCAGGGAACCCGGGTGCTCGCCTTCCGTCCGGCATGGGCCAGCTGCACTCCCGGGACCGCGCCCCGGCCCTCGAGAAAGCGCACGATGCGGGACAGGAACTCGATGTGGTCGTCCTTCCACAGACCGAGATCGCGCACGGTGATCCGCCCTCGCGCCTCGACCGCCGTGGCCTCGGTCATCACCAGCCCTGCGCCCCCCACTGCGCGCGAGCCCAGGTGCACCAGATGCCAATCGTTGGCGAAGCCGTCCTCGGAGCTGTACTCGCACATCGGCGAGACGCCGACGCGGTTGGGCAGCGTGACGGAGCGGAGCGTGAGTGGTTCGAGGAGGTGGGGCACGGGGCCGAGAGCTAACCGGCGCCGCTCCTTCAGGCCACCCGGTCCCGCGCGGCGCGGCCGGCGAGAACGGCATCCACGTTGTCCAGCGCGCGGAAGCCCATCGCCTCGCGGGTCTCGATGGTCGCGCTCCCCATGTGGGGAAGGAGGAAGGTGTTCTCGAGCGTGCGATAGCCGGGGTGCACCGCCGGCTCGCCCTGGAACACGTCCAGTCCCGCGGCGCCGACCTGACCGGAGCGGAGCGCCGCGATGAGCGCCTCGTCGTCCACGAGGTCGCCGCGCGCGGAGTTCACCACGATCGCGCCTCGGGGAAGCAAGGCCAGACGTCGGGCGTCGAGCAGGTGACGGGTCTCGGGCGTGGAAGGAGCGTGGAGGGAGAGCAGCTGCGACAGCGGCAGGAGCTCCTCGATCGTGGGATGGAAGATCGCTCCCTCCTCCTTCTCCGGCGGCAGGCGGGCCTGGTCGGTGTAGTGGATCTCCACGCCGAAGCCGCGTGCCCTCCGGGCCATCGCCTGGCCGATGCGGCCCATCCCCACGACGCCGAGCCGCTTTCCGCTCAGCTGGTGTCCCATGAGCTGCGTCGGGGTCCAGCCGGTCCAGCGGCCCGAGCGCAGCATGTCCTGACCCTCGAAGGCCCGTCGCGCCGCTCCGAGGAGGAGGAGGAGCGCGACCTCCGCGGTGGCGTCGGTCAGCACCTCGGGGGTGTTGGTCACGACCACGCCTCGGGCCTTCGCCGCCGCGAGGTCGAGGTGTTCCGTCCCCACGCCGAAGCTGGCCACGATGCGCACCCGGGGCGGGAGGCGCGAGAAGACGACGGCGGTCATCTTGTCCGCGACGCAGCAGACGATGGCGTCCGCCTCCTGGCTGCGGGAGACGATCTCGTCGGCGGTCAGCGGCCGGTCGTCGGGGTTGGCGATGAGTCGGTAGTCGCGTGCCGCGCGGCGCTCGACCGCGTCCGGCAGGCGGCGCGTGAAGAGGACGGCGTGATCAGGCATTGACGTTCACGACCACCCGCCCGCGCACCTTGCCGTCGACGATGCGCGGGGCGAAGTCGACCAGCTCGGACATCGGGACTTCCTGGGTGACCTCGTCGAGGTGGAGCCTGGGGAGGTGCTGCACCAGGAGCTTCCAGGCGCGGGTCCGCTCCTCCATCGGCGTCATGTCCGAGTCGCAGCCGAGCAGCGCCACGTTCCGGAGGATGAAGGGGAAGACGGTGCCCGGGAAGTCGGACCCTCCGGCGAGGCCGCACGCCGCGACGGCTCCGCGGTACGCGGTCTGGCTGCAGAGCGTGACCAGCGTCTGGCCTCCGACGGTGTCCACGCCCCCGCCCCAGCGCTCGGAGGCGAGCGCAGGCCCCTTCTGGGCCAGCACGTCACGGCCGATGAGCTCGGTCGCGCCGAGCTTCTTGAGGTACTCGGCCTCGGAGGTCCGGCCCGTCGAGGCGACCACCTTCTTGCCCAGCGCCGCGAGGAGCGCCACGGCGATGGAGCCCACCCCGCCGGCGGCGCCGGTCACCACGAGCTCGCGCTCGGTTCGCAGCGTGCCGTGGTCCTGGAGCGCGAGCACGCACAGCGCCGCGGTGAAGCCGGCGGTCCCGATCGCCATCGCGCTGCGGGGGTCGAGGCCCTCGGGGATGCGAAGGACGGTCGAGTCCTTGACCCGCGCGCGCTGGGAGAACCCGCCCCAGGCATTGACGCCCAGGCCGTAACCGGTCACCAGCACCGGGTCGCCGGGGCGGAACCTTTGAGTCGTGCTGGAGCGGACGCGGCCAGCCAGGTCGATGCCGGGGACCATCGGCCACTTGCGGATGACCTTGCCGCGACCGGTGAGCGCGAGCCCGTCCTTGTAGTTGAGAGAGCTGTACGCGATGTCGATGGTGACGTCGCCGGGCGGCAGCGCCGACTCCTCGAGAGAGGTGCGCTTGACCGCCGTGCGCCCGTCCGCCTGCTCGGCCACCAGAGCCGTGAACGTGTCAGCCATGGCGCGGGCACGATGGCGCCGGGCGGGACGAAACTCCAGTCGGAGGGCAGAAAATGTTGCTCCCTCACGCTTGCCGGCACGCTCAACGCCTCCCGGATTGAGGGCCTTCTGGCTCTGGCCTGCCGTTCGCAAGAAGAGCGGGACAGGGCGGCGTTGGGGTCGTGGGGCGTGGCGGAGCGTGGGCGGTTTCCTGCAGAGCGGTTGCTGGCCTTCCATGGTCGGCGAGCAGGCTCCGCCCACGCTTCCGCTCACGCGTTGGTGAGGACCGAGCGGACAGCTGGAGCGGAAAACACCGCACGCGGTCCGAGGCCTCTCCGAGCAGTCGAGGTGCCGCAGTCGAGGTGCCAGACACCTCGTGGTGACCCCCCGTGGTTTGACACCTCGTGGTTCGTGATGACCGTCGAATCTGGAACCGGCGCTCGTCGCCAGGTGTCGCCTCGCGTGGCCCCGTCGCGAGGTGTCCCGTCGCGAGGCGTCGCGAGGTGTCCCGTCGCGAGGCGTCGCGAGGTGTCCCGTCGCGAGGTGTCAGACACCTCGTAACGGGGTGTCTCGTCGCGAGGTGTCAGACACCTCGTAACGGACGGACACCTCGTAACGGGCCAGGCACCTCGTCCTTCGTGAACCTGTCGATTCGGCACCGGTGCTCGTCACGAGGTGCCGTCGCGAAGTGCCTCGTGGCGAGGTGCCGCCGCGAAGTGCCAGACACCTCGTAGAGGGCGCTCGTCGCGGGGGTGCTCGTCACGAGGTGCCGTCGCGAAGTGCCAGACACCTCGTAGCGGCGAAGTGTCTAGCGGCGAAGTGTCAGACACCTCGTAGCGGACACCACCTAGCGGGCACTTCCTGCAGGGTCGACGAGGCGACGAGGTGCTGCCGACGTGGTGCCAGGAACTTGTCATGGGACCGCAGAGCCCGTCTTTCAGGCCCGCTCGTACTTGAGCAACGAGACCACGCGGTCCGCGCCGAGGCGTTCGGCACCGCCCAGGAAAGTCAGCTCGACCAGGAAGGCGAAGCCGACGACCTGCCCGCCCGCGCGGCGGATCAGCTTCTCCGTCGCCACGGCGGTGCCTCCGGTCGCCAGCAGGTCATCGACGACCAGCACCCGCGCGTTCCGCACCAGGGCGTCGATGTGGAGCTCCAGGGCGTCGTCGCCATACTCGAGCCCATAAGCCTCGCGAAGGGTCTTCCGGGGAAGCTTCCCCGGCTTGCGCACCGGGACGAATCCTCGACGCAGCGTGGCAGCCAGGGCCCCGCCCAGGATGAACCCCCGGGCCTCGACGCCGACCACCTCGGTGATGTCGAGGGTGGCCACCCGCGCGGCCAGCGCCGACACGACCCCGTGGAAGAGCAGCGGGTCGGCGAGCACGGGCGTCAGGTCCTTGAAGACGATGCCCGGCCTCGGAAAATCGGGCACGTCGCGGACCCGGGCGCGGACGGCATCGAGCAGGGGAGGGACCATGGGCTGCCGGGCAGCATATGCCGGGCCCAGGGGTGGTATAGGCCCGTGCGCCATGACCGAACCGGCCTCCAGGCGCGGGCGCCCGACGCTCGTGAAGGAACCTCTGCCGCTGGACAGCAAGCTCCTCGTCCGCATGCACGACCTGATGCTCGAGGCTCGTGTCCTCGAGGAGCGGCTCATCCAGATGTACCGGCAGGGCCACGGATACTTCTGGATCGGCGGACCCGGCGAGGAGGCGTTCAACGTCCCCCTCGGCCTGCTCATGAAGCGGGGCCAGGGTCTCGACTTCGACTACCTGCACGGCCACTACCGGCAGAGCGGGACGCTCCTGGCGCTCGGTGAGGACCCGATCGGAGCCCTCCGGCAGATGAAGAACACCGCCACCGACCCGTACTCGGGCGGCCGGAACTTCGCCGGACACTTCAGCAAGCGGGAGTGGAACATCGTCCCGATCTCCAGCCCCATCGAGGTGCAGTACGCGATGGCGCCGGGAACAGCGCTGGCGCAGCGTCGCCACGGTGGGGAGGGCATCACCATCGTGACCGGGGGTGACGCCGGGACTGCCGAGGGCGACTTCGCGACCTGCCTCGTGTGGAGCAGCCGGCCGGGGAACGAGCTGCCGATCCTCATCGTCGTCACCCACAACCAGTGGGGGATCTCCACCTCCGCCGGCACCCAGCAGGGCTGCAAGAACATCGCCGATCGCGGCAAGGCGTTCGGGATGCAGACCCGCACCATCGACGGGAACGATCCCATCGTCAGCTACCTCGAGCTGCAGAAGGCGATGAGCTACGTGCGCAAGGAGCGAAAGCCGTTCCTCCTGGAGGCGAACGTCTCCCGCCTCTACGGTCACTCCAGCGCCTCGGGCGCCAACTTGGTGACCGCCGAGCAGGACTGCGTCGTCGAGTTCGAGAAGAAGCTCGAGGCCCACGGCGTCCTCACCCGGCCGGAGATGGACCAGGTGCGCACGCGCTGGAGCGAGGACATCGCCGCCAAGGCTCGCCAGGTTCGCGACGAGCCGCTGCCCGACGGCTCCTCCATCTGGAAGCACGTCTACGCGGGGGATCGCTGATGGCCAGCATGGCGCAGGCGATCCGGCTGGCGCTGCACTACGCCGAGGAGAACCTCGGGGTGACCGACGTCTTCGGCGAGGACGTGGGGCCACCGCTGGGAGGCGTGTTCACCGCATCGCAGGGGTTGAAGACCGCCTGGAACAGCCCGCTGGACGAGCGAGGCATCATCGGCTGCGCCATCGGCCTGGCGCTGGCGGGGCAGAAGCCGGTCGCCGAGATCCAGTTCTGCGACTACATCTTCAACACCATCGATCTGCTGAAGCTCGCCGGGAACACCACCTGGGCGAGCAACGGCGACTGGACGGTGCCGCTGGTGGTGCGGACCCCGGTGGGCTCAGGCATCCGCGGCAGCATGTACCACTCGCACAGCTTCGACGCGACGATGACTCACATTCCGGGGTGGAAGGTCGTGATGCCTTCCACGCCGCTCGATGCCTACGGGCTCCTGATCTCGGCCTGCCAGGACGGAAACCCGGTGATGGTGCTCGAGCCGAAAGCGCTGCTGCGGCTGAAGGGCGAGGAGCTCATCCCCGGGGAGCCCGGAGACGACCGGGTGCTGTCGAAGATGATCGACGCGCCGCTCGGCGATCGGTCGCAGTGGAAGCCGCAGTGGCCGGATCTCCAGCCGTACAGCGTGCCCATCGGCAAGGGGAAGCGTGTCCGGGAGGGAACGGACCTCACCGTCGTCACCTGGGGGCGCATGCTCCCGCTGTCGGTGAAGGCCGCCCAGGCGCTCGAGGCGGAGGGCATCTCGGCCGAGGTCATCGACCTCCGGTCTCTGTGGCCGTACGACTGGGAGATGATCCAGGAGTCGGTGAAGAAGACGGGGCGTGCGCTCTTCGTGAACGAGGACACCGAGGTGACGAACTTCGGCGAGCACCTGCTGCGGCGCACGGTGGAGGAGCTCTTCTACGAGCTGCTCGCCCCACCGCGGCTCCTCGCCGGGAAGTTCGTTCCCGGCATCGGCCTGGCCGACCCGCTGGAGATGGCGAGCGTGCCCCAGCTCCCGGACGTCACCGACGCGATGCGGGCGCTGGCCCGCGAGCAGCCCTGAGGAGCGCGCTCACTTGCGCGAGTGCAGGCCGATCATGTTCCCCTCGGTATCGTAGACCAGGGAGATGAAGCCGTACTCGCCGATGGACTGCTTCGCCTTCTCGATCCGGCCGCCGAGCTTCTTCACCCGGGCCTCCTCGACCGCGCAGTCCTCGCAGGTGAAGTAGACCAGCACGCTATTCTTGCCCGAGGGAAAGCCCTCGTACTTGCAGAGCGCGCCCCCGGAGCCCTTGCCCTCCCGCTCCATCGGGAAGGTCCAGTACTCGAAGTCCGGTCCGGGCAGCTTGTCGAGCTTGAACCCGAACACCTCCTCGTAGAACGCCTTCGCTCGCTTCATGTCCTGCACGTAGATCTCGAACCAACCCACTGGATTGCTCATGTCGTCCTCCTGGTGACCCCCTCTCGACGTTCGAGGGTGGCTCAGCCGGACACGAGTGCGCGGATCGCGTCCGGAACCCGTACTTTCTCCTGCGTCGCGTAGTTGATCAGCACCACCACCGCTTTCCCGCGCGCGACCACGCGCTCCGGCGTTCCGGCGTGCCAGATCTCGTGCTCGAGGACGAGGCTGGTGTTTCCCACGCGGCCGGCGCGCATCCCGACCGTGACCCGCGCCGGGTACTCCACCGGCTCGAGGTAGTCGCACTCGATGCGGGCGAGGATGGGTCCGACCGGATCCCCGGGCAAGGTCGCCATCCCGAGTTGCCGGAAGAGGGCGATCCGGGCGGTCTCCGCCCAGGCGATGTAGCGGATGTTGTTCACGTGCCCGAGCGCGTCCATCTCGCCCCAGGCCACGTCGAGCGTCACCTCGGTGGTCCAGCGACCCATCGGTCCTCCTCCTCGTCGCTGCCTCGCCCGTCACACAGGGCGCCCTGCACCCGAGCAGGCTTGTTGCCTGCACCCGAGCTGCACGTCCAGGCCCGGGTCGCAAGAAACGTTGCGCCGCCGGCGGCCGCGCGACAGGATCGGGTTCGCCCTGCGGGGCGAAAGGAGGTGATGCCTTGACCGAGCAAAATCAAGGCGTCGCCTCTCTGGGCGCGGTGTAGAGCAAGCAGGGCCGCGCGCACGAGAGCGGCGCAAGGTTTCAAGCCCGCCCCCTGGTGGCTGGAGGCGCAGTGTCTGGCCACCGGGGAGGCGGGTTCTTTCTTGCCCCGCTCGGACCGCCCTCAGACGGAGACGGTCTTCCAGGCCCCCCGCCGGAACACGGCCCCGCTGGCCACCGCGAGCAGGCTGAACGCAGCGAGGCAGGCGATGTACGCGCCGGTGGTGCCCAGACCGGCGTGGACCGCGAGGACCCACGCCAGGGGAAGCTCGAACGCCCAGAAGCAGACCCCGTTGAGCCAGGTGGGAGCCCAGGTTGCGCCGGCGCCGTTCAGCGACTGGGTGAAGGTCATGCCGTACGCGTAGAAGGCGAACCCCGCGGAGATGATTCGCAGGCCCCGGACGCCGTGCCCGAGCACCACCGGGTCATTGGTGAAGATGCCGACGATGTGCGGTGCGGCGGCGATGAAGATGATGCCGATGGTCCCGAGGAAGATCGCGCCGATGCCTCCGGCGGTCCACGCCGCCCGCTCGGCACGGTCCGGCTTCTTCGCCCCGAGATTCTGGCCGACGAGCGTCGCCGCGGCGTTGGCGAGCCCGAACGAGGGGAGGATCGCGAAGATGACCAGCCGGATGGCGATGGTGTAGCCGGCCACGGCCTGGCTCCCGAAGTGGGAGATGATCCAGACCAGGACGATCCAGCTGGTCATCCCCACCACGGTCTGCAGGGTGCCCGCGCCCGAGAGGCGGAGCACGGAGAGCAGGGTCCGGGCCTCGAGGCGGACGTGCCGCCAGCGCACCGTCAGTCGGCCGTCTCCGCGGGTCAGCCGGTAGAGCTGGTAGATGACTCCCGAAGTGCGGCCGATGGAGGTCGCGACCGCTGCCCCCGCAACGCCGAGCTTCGGGAAGGGCCCGACCCCGAAGACGAGGCACGGGCCGAGCACGATGTTGATGCCGTTGGCCAGCCACAGCACGCGCATGGCGGTCGCCGCGTCGCCCGCTCCCCGGAAGATGGCGTTGATGAGGAAGAGCAGGCACACCGAGACGTTCGCCCCGAGCAGCACCCGGGTGAAGTGAACGCCGTGCTCGAGGACCCAGGGGGAGCCGCCCATGGCACGGAGCAGCTCCGGCGCGAAGATGGCCCCGGCGGCGGACAGGGGGATGCCGAAGAACAGTCCGAGCGCGATCGCCTGGACCGCCGTCCGCGCTGCCGACTCCTCGTCCTTCTCCCCCATGCGCCGGGCGACGAGCGAGGTCGCACCGATGGAGAGACCAAAGGCCAGCGCGTAGACCATCGTCTCCATGGTCTCGGTGAGACCGACCGTGGCCTGCGCCTCGGCGCCGAGACGACCGACGAAGAAGATGTCGGTGACGGCGAACACCGACTCCATCACCATCTCGAGCACCATCGGGACGGCGAGCACGAAGATGGCGCGCCCGAGCGGCGCCTCGGTCAGATCGCGGTGCGAGCCCCGCAATGCCTCTCGCACCTCGGACCAGAGCGAACCCTCGGTCCGGGGCGGGGCGGCGGATGAGCTGGGGACTGCGTCCATCGTGACTCCCGGAAGCGTTTCGAGGTTCGACCTGGACCGACGAGTGGACTCATCGGTCCGCCGCGCCGGCGCAACAAGGTGCTGCCGGCGGCGTCGCGGCCTGGCTCAGCCGCGTTCGAGCGGGGTCACTCGCGCATAACGCCGATTCTGGTACACCAGAGTCCGCTCGGTGTCACCGGGGTGGATGGCTGTGACCTCGGCCAGCACGAGGAGGTGATCTCCCCGTTCCAGCCGCTCGACGATCCTGGCGCTGAACGCGCCGGTGGTCCCGCCGAGGAGCGGCGTCCCGTGGACGTCGAGGGTCCAGGGGAAGCGCTCCCAGGCGTCCCCCCGGTCCTGGTGATGGCGGGCGAAGGCGTGGCTCAGCTCGGCCTGGCCCTCGGAGAGGAGGTTCACGGCGAGGTGATCCGCGTCCTCGAGGAGGTCGTCCGCCCCGGAGTCGCGGCCCACACCCAGAGCGAGGATGGGTGGCTCGAGCGAGAGCATCATGAACGACGTGGCGGTGAAGCCGTCCACCTCCGGGGCCTCGGGTGTGATGGCCGAGGGTCGGCGGCGGGCCGTCACCACGGTGACCGTGGCGGCCCAGGTACGTGCCAGGGAGAGGAAGGAATCCTTGTCCACGACGACAGCTTCTAATCGTCCAACGTGGTGCTTGACGAGCGGTCCGCGACGCGCTCTTGAACCGCCCATGCGGCTCGCGAGCTGGATTTACCGGGGACGGGAAGGCTTCGGACAGGTGGTCGAGGGAGGGGTGGTGGACGCGGTGCCTCGCCTCGACGGCCGGTACCCCACGTTGCGCTCCGTCCTGGCCGCGGGAGCGCTGGGCGACATCCGGCGGGCCACCGAGGGGGCCTCGGCGGACCACTCCTTCGAGGAGATCACCTGGCTTCCGCCCATCCCCCATCCGGAGAAGATCCTCTGCGTGGGCGTGAACTACGTGGCCCACCGCGAGGAGACCGGGAGGAGCGAAAGCGAGTTCCCGACGCTCTTCACGCGCTTCGCAAACACGCAGGTGGGGCACGATCAACCGCTGGTGCGCCCCCGCGAGTCGACGGACTTCGACTACGAAGCGGAGCTGGCGGTCATCGTGGGCAGGCCTGCGCGTCACGTGCGCAGGGAGGACGCGCTCTCCATCGTGGCCGGATACTCCTGCTACCAGGACGCGACGCTGCGCGACTGGCAGCGTCACACGAGCCAGTTCACCCCGGGGAAGAACTTCATCGGCACGGGGGGGTTCGGCCCGTGGATGGTGACCGCCGACGAGATCCCCGATCCGTCCCGGCTCACGCTGGTGGGGCGGCTGAACAAGACCGAGATGCAGCGGACGACGACCGACCTCTTCATCTTCGATATCCCGACGCTCATCGCGTACATCACGACCTTCACGGAGCTCGTCCCCGGTGACGTCATCTCCACTGGAACCCCGGGCGGCGTGGGGAGCAAGCGCCAGCCTCCGGTGTGGATGAAGGCCGGCGACGTGTTCGAGGTGGAGATCTCCGGCATCGGGGTCCTGCGGAATCCGGTGGTCGACGAATCGCGCTGACGGCCGGGCGGCCGCACCCCCGCGGCGAGGGCTCCCCGCGAGGTGCTCCCCGGGTGGTGCCAGGCACCTCGTTTGGGGCACTCGTGTGGGGTCGACGAATCGCGCTGACGGCCGGGCGGCCGCGCCCCCGCCGCGAGGGCGCCCTCCCCGCGAGGTGCTCCCGCGAGGTGCCAGGCACCTCGTAAGGGCACCTCGCAGCCCGCCTGGTCAGGGGCTCCCGGGGCCCGCGCCCCTCGCGAGGTGCCTGGCACCTCGAAACCGCAGCACCTCGAAACCGCACCTCGAAGCCAGGTCCCTGTCCCGTGGTCGGTGTGGGTGACCCGTGACCTGGCTGGTTGCACCCCTCCTGGCGCCGTTGACCCCCCCGGTGGGCCCGCAACCTCGCGGGGCGTGGGCATTTCTTGCGGGATCGGCTGTTGCAGACATCCCCGGGCGTGAACAGCCGCATCGTCCTCCTGGGGACCGAACAGAACTACTTCCTCCAGCTCCTGGAGATGCTGGTGCCCGGCGGTGCCCGGGACCACGCGCTCGAGGCCGAGGAGCAAGGGCAGCCGGCTCCGCCGCCTGAGGCCGCGCCCTTCGAGGTCTGGTTCGCCTACCGCGGGACCGACGGGCTGGACGAGATTCGCCGCCTGCGCCGGATCGGCGCCTACCCCGCGATCGCGATGATCGACCTCTCGGACGAGCCGGAGGACGCCCTCGAGATCGCCGGACGACTCCTGGTGGACGATCCCCGTCTTCAGGTCACCCTGGTGGCGCCCAACGCTGACGAGGTCTGGGACACGGCGGCCGAAGCGCTCGGTCACCGGGACCAGGTGGTGGTGCTGAAGCGCCCGTTCGACGGGGTCGAGGTGCGCGAGCTGGCCCACGTTCTCGTCCAGCGCTGGAGCGAGATGGACCGGGTCCTGTCCCGGACTGCGCGCCTGGTGCCTGGCGAGACCGGCGTGGTCAACACCGGGTCCACCCCGGCGCTCACTCCGCCCAGCGGGGTGGAGGTGCTCCGGGATGCCTTCCGGGCCATCCACGGGCTCGTGGCGGCGCTCAGCGCGCGCTGCGAGCTCATGGAGCCGGACGCCCGGGCCGAGGCCCTGCAGCGGGTGAACGCGGTGACCGACGCGGTGGACCACATCCGCCGCGAGCACCTGGTCGACCCGAAGCCCGTCCCCGCCAAGCCCGACGACGCCTAGCGGACCGACCCGGTCACCGCGGCCAGATCTCCACCAGCGGACGAGCTTGCTGCGGTAGCTCGGCGTCGGACACGTGGCCCCAGTCCTTCGCCAGGCTGGAACGGAGCCGATCGGCGAGCCCGCGGGGAAGTGACTCGCGAAGGACCCCGAGCATCCGCGGGGGAGCGACCAGCACCAGATGGCGGAACTGGTTGTCCGCGCTGCCGCGCTCCAGCGCCTCGATCAGCGCGTGGACCGAGCGCTGCTCCTCGTGCGCGGCGCGCGGGTCGTCTCCGTGACGCCACAGGTGCTCGGGCGACCGCTGCTGTCCCTCGGGCGCCGGCGGCTTCACCGTCGTGACGAGGCGAGGCAACAGCCCCGCGTCCCCGACCTCGAGCACCCGGCCCCGGTGCGCATCCGCGACCAGCACCCAGGTGGTTCCCTGACCCGTCGCCACGGCGTCACCTCCAGTGAGACCCCCCTGACATCACCCCGGCGACGGGCAGGTCAAGCCTCCGGGGTCACCAGAGGAAGCCGACGTAACCCTGGACGGTGATGCCATTGAACTTGAACGAATCGACGACGCCCTGGCCGTTCGGTGCGTTGACCGCGGCGAACCCCGGGTCGAGCCAGAGGTACTTGAGGTCCGCACCGACGAGGAACTGCCCGAGATAGAACTCGACGCCCGCGCCGGCGACGCCCGCGAAACCGGCCTTGGTCTGGTCCGCGCCGCCGATCCCGCTCACCGAGCTGATGCCCACGCCAGCGCCTCCCTCGCCATAGGGAGCCATGAACCCCCCGATGGGAAGGCGGACCTTGGCGGTCAGGAGGACCGGCCAGGTCTTGAAGCTGAAGTCGTTGTTCCCGGTGGTGAGGTACCCGGCGCTCAGCTGGAGCCCGAACCAGTCCCAGTAGTGGCCGATGGCACCGTCGACCTCGAACTTGGTCGGCCACCCTTGGGAGAACGTGTTTCCGACGGCGTCCAGCCCGTTCGTCTCTCCCGGGAAATACGGTCCGAACTTCACCGCGAAGTACGAATCGTGCGGCGGAGACTGCGCGGCGGCGAGGGACGGAGCGAGCAGCGTCATGCCCACCGCGATGGCCCCCAGAACGCCCATGACTGACTTCGAGTTCATCGATGACCCCTTCAATGAGTTCGGCCGGGACCTCCGCGTTGCGCAGGGCCCCCCGATTCGCAAGGGAAACCATCGTCCCTCCGCCCGGCAACTTGCGTCGACATCGAAACGTCGTCCGTCGCGCGGCGGCGCGAGCAGACATGCGGGAAGATTCGCGTGAAACGAGTCGGGCGGCTGTCGCCGCGGGCGCCAGGACCACTGGCGCGATCGCACGTTCGCGCCCGGCGCGCCGGTGCCGGTCATCGCCAGCGGACGTCCTCGACGCATCGGGAGTGTTTCGCCGGGGATCCGTCCTGTTGGTCAGGACGACGTGCGCATCGCAGCCAGGCGCGTCAACGCCCCGGCTCATGGACGGCGCGCGGTGCCCCGCGTCCCAGGCGGGCGAGGCCCGGGTGCTTCCGCGAGGTGCCAGGCACCTCGTGACCTGCACCTCGTGACCTGCCGCGAGCGGGGGGCTGGCTGCCGCTCGAGCCATGCCCGCGATGGCTGTCCGGCGACCGCATGTCGCTCGATCGCTGGCCAGACGTCTTCGCTCGGGTCGTGGCCGCCCGTCGACCGGACAGCCGTTGCTCGGGCGCGACCGGTTCGAGCGCGACGCACGTCCGTCCGACGTCTGATGAAGAGCGGTTGCGGGCGCCCGTGGCCGTTACACTGTCCGGCTCCAATGGCCGACCCGCTCGCCCATTTCCAGCCCGCGGTCCGTGACTGGTTCCGGGCGTCGTTCGCGGCACCGACCCCTCCTCAGGCGCTCGGCTGGCCGGTCATCGCCCGTGGGGACTCGGCGCTCCTGCTGGCGCCCACCGGCAGCGGAAAGACGCTGGCCGCGTTCCTCGCCTGCATCGACCGGCTGATGTTCGCTCCTCCGCCCCCGCGCGAGCGCCGGTGCCGGCTGGTCTACATCTCGCCGCTGAAGGCGCTGGCGGTCGACGTGGAGCGCAACCTCCGCGCGCCCATCATCGGCGTGGCGAACGTGGCGGCCGCGCGCTGTGACGCCCACGCCCTTCCCACCGTCGCGGTCCGCACCGGCGACACCGCGGCGCGCGATCGGGCCCGGTTCCAGCGCGAACCGGCTGACATCCTGATCACGACGCCCGAGTCGCTCTACCTCCTGCTCACCTCGAACGCGCGCGAGGCGCTCCGGAGCGTGGAGACGGTCATCGTGGACGAGATCCACGCGCTCGTGCCCACGAAGCGCGGGGCACACCTGGCGCTCTCCCTGGAGCGGCTGGAGCACCTCGCCGGGCGCAGGGTGCAGCGGATCGGTCTGTCGGCGACGCAGCGTCCGCTGGACGAGGTCGCGCGGTTCCTGGGCGGCGCCGCCGTCCCTGTCGCCCCCGCGGAGGCAGGTCCCCGGAACGCGGACCCGTCCGTCGGCAGCGAGCCGCCGCGGTCGCTTCCCGGCGGTGCCGAGCGTCCGACCGGGAACCGGGAGCACTCTCCACAAGCGGCCTCCTCGTCGACGCGTCCGGACGAGCGAGCGTCAGCGCCGGCTCCCCTCGACCCGGGTGAGGCGGGAGCCTCCGTCGCTGCCAGCGAGACCGCCGGTGAAGAGCTCCGGACCGAGTTCGCCGGTGGCACGGTCGCTCCGGAGTGGCGCCCGGTCACCATCGTGGACGCCGGAGCACGCCGCACGCTCGAGCTGCGCATCGAGGTCCCGGTGGAGGACATGGCCCGCATCGGCGAGCCCATCGAGATCCCCTCGGGGCCGGCCGCGCAGGGACCGGTCCGCAGCTCTATCTGGACCGCCATTCACCCGCGACTGGTGGCCCTGGTCCGCGAGCACCGGACCACGCTCATCTTCGTCAACAGCCGGCGCATCGCCGAGCGGCTCGCGGCGGCCCTGAACGAGCTCGCGGGTGAGCCCCTCGCCCGCGCTCACCACGGTTCGCTGGCCCGTGCGCAGCGGATGGAGATCGAGGATGCGCTCAAGGCGGGGCGTCTGCGGTCCCTGGTCGCCACCTCCTCGCTCGAGCTGGGCATCGACATGGGCGCTGTCGATCTCGTCATCCAGATCGAGGCCCCGCCCTCCGTGGCGAGCGGGATGCAGCGCATCGGGCGCGCCGGTCACCGGATCGACGCGCCGAGCACCGGCGTCATCTTCCCCAAGTACCGCGGCGACCTCGTTGCCTGCGCTGCGCTCACCCAGGCGATGACCGAGGGAAGCGTCGAGGCCACCCGTCATCCCCGGAACCCGCTGGACGTGCTCGCACAGCAGATCGTGGCGATGACGTCGGTCGAGCCATGGGGGGTGGACGCCCTGTACGCGGCGGTTCGCGCGGCCGCGCCGTTCGCCGAGCTGAGCCGGACGGTGTTCGAGAACGTGCTCGATCTCCTCTCCGGTCGCTTCGCCTCGGACGACTTCGCCGAGCTCCGTCCCCGCGTCACCTGGGACCGGGTGGCCAACACGATCATCGCCCGCGAGGGCGCCAAGCGGATCGCCATCGTCAACGGCGGCACCATCCCGGACCGCGGCCTCTACGGCGTGTTCCTCGCCGGCGGGGAGAAGACTCATGCCCGGGTGGGTGAGCTGGACGAGGAGATGGTGTTCGAGAGCAAGGTGGGCGAGGTCTTCCTGCTCGGTGCCTCGTCCTGGCGCATCGAGGAGATCACCCACGACCGGGTCCTGGTCTCGCCGGCCCCGGGCCAGCCGGGGAAGATGCCCTTCTGGCACGGGGACGCCCCGGCGCGTCCGCTGGAGACCGGCCAGCTCATCGGCCGGCTGATTCGCGAGCTCCGCGAGGTCCCTCGTGCCGCGGCCGTCTCGCGGCTTGTCCGGGGGCATCAGCTGGAAGCGCAGGCGGCGGAGAACCTGCTCCAGTACCTCGAGGACCAGGCGCGAGCGACCGAGGCCGTTCCCGACGACCGGACGCTGGTGGTGGAGCGTACCCGCGACGAGCTCGGAGACTGGCGAGTCTGCATCCTCTCGCCGCTGGGTGGCCGGGTGCACGCGCCCTGGTCGATGGCGCTGACCGCGCGCGTCCGCGATCAGCTCGGGCTGGACGTCGAGACGATGTGGACCAACGACGGCATCGTGGTTCGCTTCCCGGACACCGACGCGCCTCCCGACGTGGACGCGCTGCTCCCGTCGCCGGAGGAGGTGGAGGCGCTCGTCGTTCGCCAGCTCGGCTCGACCGCGCTCTTCGCGGCGAAGTTTCGCGAGAACGCCTCCCGGGCGCTGCTGCTCCCCCGTCGGCGGCCCGGAGCCCGGACGCCGCTCTGGCAGCAGCGGAAGCGCGCGGCGGATCTGCTCTCCGTGGCGGCGCAGTTCCCGACCTTTCCGCTGCTGCTCGAGACCTACCGCGAGTGTCTGCGAGACGTCTTCGACATGCCGGCCCTGGTGGGAACGCTACGGGCGGTGCGCGACCGGTCGATGCGGGTCGCCACGGTGGACACGGCGAGCCCTTCGCCGTTTGCGTCCTCGCTGCTGTTCGGTTTCGTCGCCAACTACATCTACGACGGAGACGCCCCGCTCGCCGAGAGACGGGCCCAGGCGCTGTCCATCGACCAGGCGCAGCTCCGCGAGCTTCTGGGTGATGCGGAGCTCCGCGAGCTCCTGGACGCCGACGTGCTGGCCGTCGTCGAAGCCGAGCTCCAACAGCTGGAGCCGCGCTTTCGCGCTCGGGGTACCGACGGCATCCACGACCTCCTGCTCCGTGTCGGTGACCTCTCCCGGGAGGAGCTCCGCGCCCGGTGCACCGGCGCGCTGGTGGCCTCGGGCATCGACGACCTCGTGCAGGCTCGGCGAGCAGTGCTCCTTCCCGTCGCCGGGGAGCAGCGCTTCGTCGCGGTGGAGGACGCGGCCCGGTACCGAGACGCGCTGGGCGTCCCGCTCCCGGCGGGCTTGCCCGAGTCGCTCCTCGTCCCGGTGCGGGACCCGCTCGGAGACCTGGTCTCCCGGCATGCCCGGACGCACGCTCCGTTCACCACGGAGGAGGTCGCGGCGCGGTTGGGGTTGCCGGTCGCACGGGTCGAGCCAGTGCTCGAGGCACTGGTCCGGCGCGGTCGGCTGGTCGAGGGCGCGTTCCGCCCTGGCGGGACCCGGCGCGAGTGGTGCGACGTGGATGTGCTCGGGGTGGTCCGGCGGCGGTCCCTGGCCCGCGCACGTCACGCGGTCGAGCCGGTGGAGCCACGGGTGCTCGGGCGATTCCTGGCGCACTGGCACGGGATCGCCCGGCCACGTCCGGGGCTGGACGCGGTGCTGGACGTCGTCGAGCGTCTGCAGGGGTACGCGCTGCCGGCCTCGGTGCTGGAGAGCGAGATTCTACCCGCGCGGGTCGAGCGCTACGGCCCGGGAGACCTGGACACCCTCATCGCCGCGGGCGAGGTCGTCTGGGTCGGCGTGGAGCCCATCGGCGAGCGCGACGGGCGCGTCGCCTTGTACCTGACGGACCACCTTCCTCGCCTGCTGCGCCCACCGGGGCCACGCCTCGACGTCGAACCACTCACCGAGCGCGCCCGGGGCGTCCTCGAGGTGCTGCGGACCAAGGGGGCCAGCTTCTTCTCCCCGCTCCACGAGGCGGCGGGCGGCGGGTTCCCCCGGGAGACGCTCGAGGCGCTCTGGGACCTGGTGTGGAAGGGCCTGGTGACCAACGACACCTTCCGCGTGCTGCGCGCGTACACCGCGCCGACGGTGGAGCGGGGCTCGCGACGGATCGGAACCGGTGGGCACGTCTTCCGGAGCCGGCGCACCTTGCCTCCTTCCGCGGAGGGCCGCTGGTCGCTCGTGGAAGAGCGCACCGCGACCCCGGTCGAAGGGACGGCCTGGGCGGCGGCCATTGCTCAGCAGCTCCTGTCGCGGCACGGTCTGGTCACGCGCGAGGTGGCGCAGGCCGAGGGGCTGCCCGGGGGATTCTCGTCGGTGTACCCGGTGTTCCGCTCTCTCGAGGACGGTGGACGGGTCCGCCGCGGGTACTTCGTCTCGGGCGTGGGCGCGGCGCAGTTCGCGCTGCCCCCGGTGCTCGACCTGCTCCGGTCGCTCCGAGAGCTGCCCGAGGAGCCGGAGGTGACGGTGCTCGCCGCCACCGACCCGGCGAACCCCTATGGGACGCTCCTCCGCTGGCCCGCTCTTGACGGTGCGCCACCGCGGGGACCGTCCCGCTCCGCGGGCTCGCAGGTGGTCCTGGTGGACGGGGCGCTCGGCGCGTTCCTCGGGCGCGGAGGTCGCCAGGCCTGGATCTGGCTGCCCGAGTCCGAGCCCGACCGGGGACGGGTGGCTCGCGCGGTCGCGGCGGCCTTGAGCACGGTCGCGGCGCGGGGGCTGATCGACCGGCGCGGAGGCATGCTGCTCGAGGAGGTGAACGGCCTTCCGGCGACGGAGAGCCCGCTGGCGCTCCACCTCTCGGAGGCGGGCTTCACGCCCTCGTCGCTCGGCTTCCACCTGCGCCGCGGCACGCTCGCGCGGCCCGTGCCGCATGCCTGAAGGCGACACCATTTTCCGTGCCGCGCGCACGCTCCACCGGGCGCTGGCGGGGAAGCAGGTGGTGCGCTTCGAGACCGCGCTGGCCCAGCTCTCGCGGGTGGACGACGACGCGCCGATCGCCGGGCGGACGGTGACGGGCGTACGCAGCGTGGGGAAGCACCTGCTTCTCGAGTTCTCCGGCGACCTCGTCCTCCGCACGCACATGCGGATGGCCGGGAGCTGGCACATCTACCGCCCCGGCGAGCGCTGGCGGCGGCCGCGAGCGTCGATGCGGGTGGTGGTGGAGACGGCGGACTTCCAGGCAGTGGCGTTCGACGTGCCGGTGGCCGAGTTCGGCACCGCGCTGGAGCTCGCCCGCGATCCGGCGGTGGCCTCGCTCGGACCGGACGTCCTGGCCGAGGACTTCGACGAGGCCGAGGCGGTGCGTCGGCTGCGGGAGCGGTCGGCGCTGGGCATCGGCGATGCGCTCCTGGACCAGCGCGCGCTGGCTGGGATCGGAAACGTCTTCAAGAGCGAGGTGTGCTTCGCCGAGCGAGTGCACCCCTTCACGCCGGTGTCGTTGCTGGATGATGCGACGTTGCTCCGGCTGGTCCGGACGGCGCGGAGCTTCCTGAAGATGAACGTGGTCGCGTCGAGCGGAGCGGGGATGGTGACGACCCGCCGGACCGACCCGTCTGCCCGGCTCTGCGTCTACCGCCGGGCCGGCGAAGCCTGCCGCGTGTGCAGCGAGCTCATCGTCATCGAGCGGCGCGGCCCGCAGGCTCGGAGCACGTACTTCTGCCCGAAGTGCCAGTCGGCTCCCGGGGCGCTTTCGAGGTGACCGCTTTCGAGGTGACTGGCACCTCGTTGGCGTGATTCGTGCTTCGTGAAGTGGTCGTCACAGGGGGGATTTCAGTTGGGGCGACCACTCCGGATGTACGAAGCGGGAATTCCTTACTTTCTGACGATCCGCTGCATTCACGGGCGTCTATTCCTTTGTCCGTCGGAACGGACGAACGAGATCGTTGGTGGGGCTCTGGCGCGGGCCGTGCGACTCGCAGGGGTCGAACTCTTTGCGTTCGTGTTCGCGTCGAACCACCTTCACCTCCTCGTCCGGGCGCCACGCTGCAACGTGTCGCAGTTCATGCAGCACCTGCTGACGAATCTCTCGAAGAAGGTCGGCGCCATCGTCGGGTGGCGCGGCGCCTTCTGGGAGCGGCGCTACTCCGCGGAGCCCGTCCTCGACGATGAAGCGCTGCTGGGGCGGATCCGGTACATCCTTTCCCACGGGGTGAAAGAGGGATTCGTCGCGTCCTGCCGCGAGTGGCCTGGCCTCAGCTCTCTCGCGATGATGCTGGACGGACAGCCGAGACGGTACCGCTGGTTCCATTGGTCCGATCGATGGAAGGAACGAAAGGCGGGCAAGCCCTGCGGACGCTTCGACGAGCGATGCTCGCGCGGCGAAGAGCTGGTCCTGACCCCTGTTCCTCTCCCGGCATTTCGAGACGAGGGCAGGCGCCGCCGGACGCTCGGGAGCATGCTCCAGGCCATCGAGGAGGATGGCGGGGCGAAGCACAAGTGCTTTCGTGGTCGGGACTGGGTCCTCGCTCAGCGACCGCAGCATCGCCCACAGCGCCCTGCGCGATCTCCTCGCCCGCTCTGTCACACCTCGTCGAAGCAGTTGCTGGACGAATACCGTGACAAGGTCCGCACCTTCACCACGCTTTTCAGAACCGCCTCGCCTCGGTGGCGCGCGGGGGATTTCGCGGCTGCTTTCCCAGCAGGGGCGAATCGCCCCATGGTCGTCGTCGCAGTCTGACGGCGATCCGAGGCAGCATCCACCTTCGTGATCTGGGGTTCCATCGTCCGGATGGGCGGCCGCCGGCGCTCGCTCTGGACCGTTGCAAGCCGGGCAGTGTGCGACCGTGCGTCCCGAACCGACCGCGCTCGCCGGCTACCGCCGAGTTGACGCGAGCCGTGTAGCGCGAGGACACCGCGAGGTGACTGGCACCTCGCGCTTCGCACCTCGCGCTTCGGTTCATTTCACGACCGGCAGCTCGATCATGCTCGCCTGGCCCGGCCCGTGGAACACCCGCTGGGTCGCCTTGCGGTAGTCGGTCGGCTTCGCCCAGAAGATGTTCTCGACGAAGGTCTGCGGGTTCCGGTCGTAGAGGGGGAACCAGCTGGACTGCACCTGCACCATCAGCCGGTGCCCGGGCAGGAAGACGTGGTTCACGGTGGGCAGCTCCCACCGGTAGGGAAGCGCCTTGCCCGCCGGGATCGCCGCGCCGCGGTCGGTCCGCTCGCGGTAGCGTCCGCGGAAGATGTCGGCCGCGACCATCAGCTGGTAGCCGCCGAGCTCGGGCTGGTCGGCCACCTCGTCGGGGTAGACGTCGATCAGCTTCACCACCCAGTCCGAGTCCGTCCCGCTCGTCGACGCCACCAGGTTCACCACCGGGAACCCCGCGACCTTGAGCGGCGCGCGCAGCGCCTCGGAGACGAAGCTGGCCACGTCGGTGCGCCCCGAGGCCTCGCGCTGGTCCGTCACCAGCCAGGGCCTCCAGTGCTCCTCGTCGCCCCGCACCGGGCGCGCCCGGTACGGCACTGGCTTGTCCGGGTCCGACACCCACTCGTCGTACGCCGGCTCCGAGCGCCCCGGCGCGGTGAACGCCGCCCGGTGCCCCGAGAGAAGGTAGAGCGGCGTCGGCTCCACCTTGCAGCCCCGGTCGCAGCCGGCGGGCCAGGCCCGCAGCCGCCGCCAGACGTTCGTCCCCGACTCGAAGGCCGTCACCGGGGCGACGTTCGACGGCGGCGCTCCCTCTTTCAGGTACTGGTCCAGGAAGGGCCGCAGCACCTCCTGCCGGAACCACCGCGCCGTGTCGGAGCGGAACCGGATCGACCCCAGCGCGGAGCCCTCGCGGATCTGCTGGCCGTGGAACCAGGGGCCGATCACCAGGAACACCCGGTCGTTCGCCGGGTCCTGCTTCTCCAGCGCACGGTAGACCGCCGGTGCGCCGTAGATGTCCTCCTGGTCCCAGAGCCCGTGCACCACCATCACCGGAACCTTGAGCGGCCGGCTGGCCAGGACCCGGTCCATCGCCTGGTCCTGCCAGAAGGCGTCGTACGCCGGATGCTCGAGCAGCTTTCGCCAGAAGCCCAGCTGCTCCATCCCGCGCCGCCGGCCGATCTCTCCGGCCGAGCCCGGAAGGAAGGCCTCGTAGTCGTCATAGTGCGACTCGGGCCACTTCTCCTCGGACTTCCGGTCCGCCTCCTGCTCGTAGATGTACGGCAGCGACGGCGCGAGCCGGAACGCGCCGTGGTGAAACCAGTCGTCACCGGTCCAGCCGTCCACCATCGGGTTCATCGGCACCGCCACCCGGAGCGCGGGGTGCGGGTCGATCAGCGCCATCAGCGGCGTGAAGCCGTCGTAGGAGATGCCGAGGATCCCGACCCTCCCGTTCGACTCCGCGACGTTCTTCACCAGCCAGTCGATGGTGTCCCAGGTGTCGGTGGCGTGGTCGACGTCGGTCGGGTTCCACTTGCCTCGGAGCGGCCGGTTCATCACGTAGTCGCCGTCCGAGCCGTGCTTGCCGCGCACGTCCTGCACCACGCGGATGTACCCGCCCTCGACGATCACGTCGGTCGCGTTGTCGTAGCCCTGGAGCAGCGGACCCAGATGGACCGAGGGCTGGTGCTTGGTGAGCTTGTCCGCGTCGTACGGCGTCCGGGTGAGGAGCATCGGCGCGTTCTTCGCGCCCCTGGGCACCAGGATCACCGTGAATAGCTTCGCCCCGTCCCGCATGGGGATCATCACCTCGCGCCGCTCGTGATCCCAGTCCGCCGAGCCGGGGGTGAACGTCGCTGGCGTCTCGGAGAGCGGCGACACCGGCTTCTTCGGCTCGGTGGGGTCGGAGGCGAGCAGCAGCAGGACCAGCTGGAGCGTCATCGCGTCCCTCCCGGACGAGGACTGGTGGAGCTCAGCGGCGCGCGGTGGACGGCTCGAACAGCGCCTTTCGCTTGGAGGCGATGGCCGTGCTCATCGAGGCATGGAACTGGGCCGGGGGAAGCTCGTTCACCAGCTTCTCCGCCCTCGCCAGCGTGACCCGCGCCGCGTGCGCATCCCCCACCCGTGCCTCCGCCTCCGCCCGGACCAGCAGCACCCGCAGCGTCCGGGGCCCGTAGACCAGCGAGGACGCCCGCCGGGAGTGCTCGAGCGCCTTCCACGGCTCGCGCATGGCGAGGAAGGCCGCTGCCAGGCGCGACGGAGGGTTGTAGTCGTCGGGGAAGTCGCGGGCGCTCTGCTCCAGCATGGGGATGGCCCGCTCCGGCTCACCCAGGGCGAGGTAGGCCGAGAGGCGCGGCGAGTCGAACACCGCCCGGGCCTCGGGCGTGCCGGCCCGGCCCGCCTCCTGCTCGAGGAAGGCCGTCCAGCGCAGCGCCGTCTCCCGCGCGCCGGCGAGGTCGCCGCGCGCCCGCCGCGCCCCCTCCTCGGTCTCGAAGAGGCTGGAGCGGTCGTCGGCCATCAGCACCACCGATGGGTCGCGGGCCAGGCTCGCCACCCGGCTCTCCAGGGCGCCCAGGGTCGCCGCCCGCCGCGCATCGAGCTCGTCCAGCTCCAGCGCGCAGGACAGGCCGGTCGCGACGAGGGTGGCCAGTGCCGTTCCCGGCGGGACGTGCGACAGCTCCTCCCGCGCCAGCTCCACGCATCCGCCCGGCTCGCCGTCCTGGGCCAGCCGCTGCACCAGCCCCTCCACCGCCTGGGCATGGTCCAGCGAGCGCGGCACCGAGGTGGCGAGCGCCTCGCGGTAGGCGGCGGTGGCCCCGGCGTGGTCCCCGGTGGCGTCGGCCGCGCTCGCCCGCGCCAGGGCGGACTGTGCCGGCGTCCCCGGAGCACCCGGGGTGAGCGCCAGCGCCGCGGCCCGGAGCCGCGCCGCGAGCTCCACCACGGTCGCGCTGCCCACCCAGCGGCGGACGGCCTGCCCGGTGCGCGGGTCGATGACCATCAGCGTGGGCAGAGCCTCGGTGGGGAACTGCCCGACGAAGGCGTGGTTCACCGGCTTCTCGGTGTCCACCTCCAGCCACACGAAGCGGTCCGCCACGCCAGCGAGCACCGCATCGGGGAACACGTAGGACTTCATGCTGACGCAGCTGTGACACCAGGGGGCCCAGGCGTCGACGAAGAGCGGCTTGTTCTCCGCGCGGGCCCGCGCCAGCGCGCCCGAGAAGTCGTCGGAGACGAAGCGGATCCCGCTGCCCGCCGTCTCGCCCCTCCCGGCGTGCGCGCACCCGGCGAGGGCGGCGGCGAGGAGGGCGAGTCCGGTCAGTCGCAGCGCCGAGGTGGAGAAGGCCCGGCGCCCGAACGTCATTGCTCGCCGGCCTTCCCGGAGCTCGGCCCCGGCCCGTCGGAGTGGCCCTGCGGCACGTTCCCCATCCCCGGGGGCATCCCGGTCGGCATCATCGTCTGGTCGATCTTCGGGAGCGGCGCGATGCGCGAGTTCGACAGGGTGAAGCGCGTGCCCACGTCGGCCATCACGAAGAACATCAGCAGGAGGAGGAAGAGAAACGAGGTCAGGAAGACGATCCGGTTGATCCCCTCGCCCCACCAGAGGTGCATGAAGAAGAGCACCACCAGAGTGGTCTTGACCACGGAGATGCAGATCGCTGCGGCCAGGTGGTAGTTCACCGGCATCTGGATCTGCGAGACCCCGAAGGTGCTGAAGGTCAGGCAGACGAGGATGAGCCAGTTGAGGAGCAGCTTGCCGGGACCGAACCCGTGGGCGTGTGCGGGCGCACTCGCGCTGGACGTGGAGGCCATGAGGTCAGACCAGGTAGAGCAGCGGGTAGAGGAAGATCCACACCAGGTCGACGAGGTGCCAGTAGAGACCGGCGTTCTCGACCGGTGCGTAGTACTGGGGTGAAAACTCCTTCCGCCAGCAGCGCACCGCGACCCAGGTCAGCAGGCTCATCCCCACGATGACGTGGAGGGCGTGGAGCCCGGTGGCAAAGAAGTAGACCACGTAGAAGATCGGCCCGCCCGGTGCGGTGATCTCGTTGTAGTGGAAGAACTTCCCGGGCAGCGCGAGCTCGACGAACTTGTCGTGGTACTCGATGCCCTTGATGCAGAGGAACATCCCGCCCATGGCGATCGAAGCCGTGAGCAGCCAGAACGCGTTCCGGTTCTTCCCGTGCTCGGCGTAGTAGTGGGCCGTCGCCACGGTGAGGCTCGAGGTGAGCAGCACCAGGGTGTTCGCCGTTCCCCAGAAGAGGCTGAGATGGCGACCCGCCTGCTCGAACGCCTCGGGGAAGTAGGTCCGGAAGACGAAGTACCCGACGAAGATGCCCGCGAAGAGCAGCACCTCCGTCCCCAGGAAGAGCCACATCCCGAAGCGGAGGGCGTGCTTGTGGTTCTCCTCCGTCTCGTAGTGATGCGGGAGCGGAGGCGGCTCGAGCCACCCTTCCGCCGTCATCTTCCGCGCCGCGCTAGATTCCATGACCCACCTTGGCGAGCTCCTCCGGGACGTCCTGGTACTCGTGGGGGCCCCGGGTGAAGACGGGGACCTTGTCGAAGTTCTCGGTGGGCGGGGGCGAGGGTACGTCCCACTCGTAGCCGCGGCTGCCCCAGGGGTTCCGGCCCGCCACCTCGCCGTACTTCAGCGCGATGGCCAGGTAGATGGCGATGATGATGAACCCGAAGGCAAGCAGCGAGGCGCCGGCGGTGGAGGCCACGTTCAGCGAGGTGAAGCGCTCCGGGTACTCGTAGTACCGGCGCGGCATGCCCGCGTTGCCCAGCAGGAACTGGGGAATGAAGGTGGCGTTGAACCCGAGGACGATGAGGCCCGCCGCGAGGAGCGCCCAGTTCTCGGGGTACTTCCGCCCGAACATCTTCGGGAACCAGTAGTGGAGCGCGGCCAGGAACCCCATGATCACCGCGCCCACCATGATGAAGTGGAAGTGGGCCACGACGAAGTAGGTGTCCTGCCAGTGCACGTCGAGCGAGACCGTGGCCAGCGCCACGCCGGTCATGCCGCCGAACACCAGGAAGAAGAGGAACCCGCAGATGTACACGAAGGGCGCGGTGAAGGCGATCGCCCCCTTGTAGAGCGTGCCCACCCAGTTGAAGACCTTGATGGCGGTGAACACGCCCACCAGCATCGAGATCGCGGCGAAGGCGCCCGCGTCGAACGGGCTCTGCCCCGAGGTGAAGAGGTGGTGGCCCCAGGCGAAGAAGCCCACGAAGGCGATGCCCAGTGAGCTCATCGCGATCATCTTGTAGCCGAAGATGTTCTTGCGGGCGACGGCGCAGATCACCTCGCTGATCACGCCCATCGACGGCAGCACCATGATGTAGACCGCCGGGTGGCTGTAGAACCAGAACAGGTGCTGGAAGAGGATCGGGTCGCCGCCGCGCGCCGGATCGAAGAAGCCGAACCCGAAGGTGTGCTCGGCCGCGACCAGCAGCGTGGTGAGGCCCAGCACCGGCGTGGCCAGCACCTGGATGATGCTGGTGGCGTACACCGCCCAGACGAAGAGCGGCATCTTGAACCAGGTCACTCCCGGAGCCCGCAGGGTGTGGATGGTCACGATGAAGTTCAGCCCGGTGAGGATCGAGCTGAACCCGATGATGAACACCCCCAGGAGCACCGGGGTGATCGCCGTCGTCGTGGTGGTGCTGTACGGCGCGTAGAAGGTCCACCCGGTGTCCGCGCCGCCAATGATCAGCCCCCAGAGCATCAGCGCCGACCCGAACATGTAGACGTACCACGAGGTCAGGTTCCACTTGGGGAAGGCCACGTCCTTCGCGCCCAGCATGATCGGGAGGAAGAAGTTCCCGAACACGCCGGGGATGACCGGGATCATGAACATGAAGATCATGACCAGCCCGTGGAGCGTGAACATCCGGTTGTAGGTCAGCGCCTCGATGATGGTCGGCCCGGGGGTGAGCAGCTCCAGCCGGATCACCATGGCGAAGACGCCACCCAGGAAGAGGGCGATGAGCACGCCGACCAGGTAGAGGATCGCGATCCGCTTGTGGTCGTGCGTGAGCAGCCACGAGCGGATGGAGGTGCCGTCGTTCAGGTAGCTCTTCTTGGGGAAGGCGGCGCCCGAGGACGGCGATGCGGTGGTGGTGATCGGCGCGGTCATTGCTCTTCGCCCCCGATGGCCTGGGCGGTCCGGTCGGACCGGAGGCTCTTGATGTACTCGACGATGGCGGCGGCCTCCGGCCCGGTGAGCTTTCCCTGGTAGTTCGGCATCAGCGGCTGATACCCGGCGACCACCTTCACCGTGGGCTCCATCATGGACTCGGTCAGGTAGGCCTCGTCGGCGATGATCTCCCGTCCGTCGGTGAGCTTCGTGGTCTGCTGGTAGAGATCCACCCAGCTCGGTCCGGTGGACGGAAGCGAGGTGTCCACGTTGTGGCAGCGCAGGCACCCCTGCGCGACCGCGATCTGCTTGCCCATCTGGGCCAGGCTGCCCTGCAGGGAGACCTGTCCGGTCTCGTCGGCGAGCACGTCGGCCCGGGTCACGAGGCCGCGCTGCTGCTCCTTGATCCACTCGTCGAAGGCCTCGGGGGCCATCACCACGACCTCGCCCCACATCTTGCTGTGCTGGGCGCCGCAGTACTCGGTGCAGAGGATCTGGTACCGGCCCGGCTTCGTAGCGGTGAACCAGATCTCGGTGTACCGGCCCGGGAGGGCGTCGATCTTGATCCGGAACGCCGGGACGAAGACCGAGTGGATGACGTCCCGCGAGGTGACCAGCAGGCGCACCGGGCGGTTGGCCGGAACGTGGAGCACGCCGACCGAGTTCGGCCCGTCGGGATAGGCGAACTTCCACATCCATTGCTTGCCCTGGACGTAGACGTCCATCGCGTCCGGCGGAGGCGACGAGACCTTCACGAAGTCCCGGAAGCCGATCACGAACCAGAGCAGGAAGAACGCGAGCGGCACGCTGATCGCCAGCACCTCGAACATCGCGGTGGGCGCGATGAAGGGGGTGGCCTGGTTCTCCTGCCGCCGCCGGTACTTCCAGAAGAAGCCGATGGCGACCACGGCGACGGCCGCGCTCGCGGCCATCGTGACGCTGATCACGAAGTAGTGCAGGTAATCGACGTCCTTGGCGAACGTCGACGCCTGCTCGGGCAGGAACAGCAGGCGCCTCATGAACTCGTTCATGCCGTCGCACCCCGTTGCTTCTTGAGCTTCAAGTCCTGCCTCCAGAGAACCGTCAGTAAGACCACCAGGGCGGCGAACACAAGCACGGCCCCGATGCGGACGAACGCCAGCGCGTACGGGCCATAGCTGCGCTTGGCCGGGTCGTACTTGAAGCAGGTGAGGATCACCCGGTCGAACGCGGTGCCCACCTTGCCCTTGCCGGCCTCGACCAGCGCCAGCTTCATGTCACGCGCCGGGTACTCGATGCCGTAGAGGTACCGCGAGAGCCGCCCGTCCTCGGCGAGGACGAAGGCCACCGACACGTGCTCGAACTGCTTGCTCGGCGCGTCGTACCGGTACTTGAAGCCCGTGGCCTTCGCGAGCGCCTGGATCTCCGGCTCCGCCGCGGTCGCGAAGCGCCAGTCGGTCGTGCTGGGCGAGATGCCCAGGGCTTGCATGTGGCCCCGCTTGGACTCGGCAGCGTCCCGCGACGTCTCGGTGGGGTCGATGCTCACGATGACCGCCCGGTAGTCACGGCCGGCCTTCATCCCCGAATCGCGGACGGAGCGGGTCAGCCCGGAGAGCGTCAGATTGCAGAGCTGCGGACAGCGGTAATAGACCAGGGCCAGGAGCACCGGCTTGCCGCGGTGCAGCTCGTCGGCGAGGCGGAAGGGCTGCCCCTCCGAGTCGATGAGGCGGACGTCCTCCGGCACCCGGTCGCCCAGCTGCTCGATCACGTCCACCGCCGGGGCCCGGGTACGCACGGTCCCCTGCGCTCCCGCCACCAGCGGCAGGGACGCCCAGAGGACGAACGCGATGTGCCCGGGACGGCTCACTTCGTCTGGCTTCCCTTCGTCTGCTGGTCGGCGAGGTACATCTTCATCGCTTCCTCGACCGGGATGTGGGCCAGCCCGGTCTCACGGTCCACCCAGCCGTAGCTCCGCAGCCGCTCCATCTGCTGGAGGCGCTTCTGCGCGGCACGCTGGTCGAGGGAGAAGACCCGGAGGTTGACGATGCCCACCTCGTACTGGTCCACCTGCTTCGGGATGGGCGGAGGACCGCCGGGCTGCATCTCGGCACGGGTGGTGTTGAGGATGTGCGTCGACCAGACGGTGGCCAGGGCGAAGATCGCGATGGACGCGACGCCGACGCCGATGATCCACGGCCAGCTCATCTCCTGCTGGGCGTGCGCCACCTCGGCGGCAGTGCCGTGTCCGGCCGGCCCAGAGCTCTGCGCGGAAGTGCTCATGCCTGCTGGTACCTCAGTGAATCGGCCAGGTAGGGGTCCTTGACCGGGAGGGTGAAGTGGCCCGTCGCCCGCCAGCGGGCGAAGGCGATCGCCACCCCGCCCACCCCGAACATCGAGGTGATGGCCGTCCAGTGGACGTAGAAGCCCTCGGGGTGCAGCGCCGGGAACACGAGCCAGGTCAGATCCACCCAGTGCACCACCAGGATCCAGACCGCCACGAAGGCCAGGCCCCGCGGGTTGAACTTCAGTCCGCGGCTGAGGAGGGTGAAGAAGGGGATGACGAAGTGGGTGACGACCAGGAAGATCCCGACGTTCGCCCAGCCTCCCTTCATGCGCACCACGTACCAGGACGCCTCCTCCGGGATGTTGGCGATCCAGATGAGCATGAACTGGCTGAAGGCGACGTAGGTCCAGAAGGCGATGAAGGCCAGCATCAGCTTGCCCAGGTTGTGGGTGTGATGCCGGGTGACGAGCCCCCCGAACTGCCGCTGCTCGTGGCGGGTGCGGACGGTGATGACGGTGAGCAGCGCGATGCAGGCCACGAAGCTGCCGGCGAAGTAGTAGGCCCCGAAGATGGTGGAGTACCAGAACGGATCCACCGACATCAGCCAGTCGAACGAGGCGAAGGTGATCGACAGGCCGAGGAACGGCAGGGCGCCGGAGCCGTAGCGGCGCATCCGCCGGGTGGGCTCGAGGCCTCCCTCCTGGTCCTGCTTCAGTGACCAGCCACGGAGCAGCTGGTTCACCACCACCCAGATCAGGAAGTAGACCGCCGCCCGGATGAGGAACCCCGGGACGTTCAGCCAGAGCGCCTTGTGGGTGAGCAGCTCCAGCTCCTCGTGGCTCATCTTGTTCGACGGGCTCACCCACGGGAACAGCACCGGCATCCCGAGGACGATGGGCACGAAGAGCAGGACGAAGATGGGGATCGCCGCGCCCATCGACTCGAAGACCCGGCGGAAGACGGTCATCCACCGCGCCGCGGCGGCATGGAAGATGGCGTTCCAGATGCTCGCCGCGATGGCGATGCCTACCCAGTAGGCGAACGCGACCAGGTAGCCGGCGAGGATGAGCGGCCGCTCCGCGCCGCCCATTCCGTATCCGATTGCGGTGAGGACCAGCCCGACCACGCCCAGCGCCGCGGCGAGGGTGAAGGTCCTCCCACCGGCCTTGAGCCGGTCCTGGGTGATGGTGGTGGGACCTACCTCGACCATGTCTGCCCCTCCCGGAGGCGGCGCTGCACGTCGGCAGGCAGCGAGTTCACCGGCGCGTTCTGGCTCAGCTGCAGCGCCTGCACGTAGGCCACCACCGCCCAGCGCTCGTCGGTGGGAATCTCCCCGGCGAACGAGGGCATCAGGCCGTAGCCCAGGCTGATGGCCTGGAAGAAGAACCCCGCCGGCCGCGCGCCCAGCGCCACCAGCGAGGGCGGGAGCCGGGTGGCCATGTTGTCCGCCACCATGCTGTCGCCGTTGCCGACGAGGCCGTGGCAGTTGGAGCAGACGATCTCGAAGCGGTGCCGCCCGCGGGCGAGCAGCTCGGAGGTGACCGGGATGGGGATGCGGGTGACCAGCTCGCCGTTCACCATGCCGGTGCTGATGCCTGGCGACCCCACCACCGCCTCGCGGGAGATGGTGCCCTCGGGCGGCGTGCGCATCCCGCGGCCGTCGGCGTAGAGGTCGTTCTGGGCGTAGGGAAGGACCTTGTCCTGCTGCTCCATGCGCTGAAGCACGTCGCTCGCCCGGGTGCCGTAGCAGCTGCACCCGGAGAGCACGCCGAGGCCGAGGAGGAAGAGCGCGACCTTCATCGCATGTCCTCCTGCACCGTGCTGACCTCGCGGCCGCCGAGCTGCGAGAGCAGCGCGCTCGCGTCCTTGCCGTCACCCCCCGGAGGCAGCGCGACGCTCAGCCAGAAGCCGTCGTTCACCGCGCTCCGGAACGCCTCGCTCTCGAACACTGCGTGGTACGGCTGCGGCAGGCGCATCAGCGCCAGCAGCCCGAAGAAGATGCTCAGGGAGGCGAGGAGGACGGTGGTCTCGAAGGTGATGGGGATGAACGAGGGAGGCGCGTGCGGCGGCCGCCCGCCGACGTTGAGCGGCCAGTTCACGCTGTTCATGTAGACCATCATCAGGTAGCCGCCGAACATGCCGGTGAGGCCACCGCTGAGCGCGATGCGGGGTACGCGGCTCCGGCCCAGCCCCAGCGCCTCGTCACCGCCGTGGAGCGGATAGGGCGAGTGGGTGTCGATGTGCTGGAAGCCCTTCTCCCGGACCTTGTAGCAGGCATCCACCAGCGCCTCGCCGGTCTCGAACCGCGCGAGCACGAAGGTCTTTCCGACCGGTGCGGCGTGATGTTCCGCGGCGTGTTCCATCGATCAGGCTCCGGTGACCACGGTGACCGGGGCAGGGCGGTGCTGGAGCTCTTCGTTGAGCTCCTTCACCTCGCTCACCGCGACCGCGGGGATGAACTTGAGGAAGAGGAGGAACAGCGTGCTGAAGAAGCCGATGGTGCCCAGGAAGAGTGTGATGTCCACCCAGGTCGGGTAGTACATGTCCCAGGCGGCGGGCAGGAAGTCGCGGTGGAGCGACGTGACGATGATGACGAACCGCTCACACCACATTCCGATGTTCACGAAGATGCTGGCGATGAACATCAGCGGGATGTTCGTGCGCGCCCACTTGAACCAGAAGATCTGGGGCGTCAGCACGTTGCAGAACAGCATCAGGTAATACACGCCGCGGTACGGCCCGGTCGCCCGGTTGAAGAACACGAACCACTCGAACTGGTTCCCCGAGTACCAGGCGATCCAGTGCTCCATCAGGTACCCGTAGGAGACCAGCATCCCCGTCGCGAGGATGATCTTGTTCATGTTCTCGAGGTGCCTCATGGTGATGACGTGCTTCAAGCCCAGGAAGTGCCGGGCGGGCACCATCCAGGACATCACCATGGCGAAGCCGGAGAACACGGCGCCGGCGACGAAGTAGGGCGGGAAGATCGTGGTGTGCCAGCCCGGGATGAGCGACACGGCGAAGTCGAAGGACACGATGGTGTGGACGCTCACCACCAGCGGCGTGGAGAGACCGGCCAGCAAGAGGTAGCCGACCTTGTAGTTGTGCCAGTGGCGTCCCGAGCCGCGCCACCCGAGAGCGAAGATCCCGTACACCTTCCGCTGGATCGGGCTCTTGCTGGCGTCGCGCAGCGAGGCCAGGTCGGGGATGAGGCCCAGGTACCAGAACAGCAGCGAGACCGTGAAGTAGGTGGAGACCGCGAACACGTCCCAGATGAGCGGGCTCTTGAACTGGGGCCACATCTCCAGGGTGCTCGGGTAGGGGAACATGAAGTAGGCGAACCACGGGCGGCCGGTGTGCAGCAGCGGGAACAGGCCCGCGCACATCACCGCGAAGATGGTCATCGCCTCGCTGAACCGGTTGATCGCCGTCCGCCAGCGCTGCTGGAAGAGGAAGAGGATGGCGCTGATCAGCGTCCCGGCGTGGCCGATGCCGATCCACCAGACGAAGTTGGTGATGTCGAAGGCCCAGCCGACGGGGATGTTGTTTCCCCAGGCGCCGATGCCCTCCACCAGGGTCACGGTGATCGCCAGGACGAGCGCGCCGGACCCGGCCATCGCGATGGCGAAGGCGAGGAGCCAGCCCTTGTCCGGGCGCGCCCACACGTGCGCGAGGAGATTCCCGGTGAGGGTGGTGTTGTCCTGCTTCCCCACCATCAGCGGGTAGGAGTCGAGCGCGTCGGCGGGGCTGGCGGCAGCGGCGTGTTCGGCGGCGGCCATCAGCCCAGCTCCGGGTTCGGGTTCTTGATCTTGGTCAGGTACACGGTTCGAGGCCGGGTGTTCAGCTCGTGGAGCACGTCGAAGCGCCGCGGGTCGGCGTGGCGCTGGCTGACCTGGGTCTTCGGATCGTGGAGCGAGCCGAAGGTCAGGGCATTCGTCGGGCACACTTGCTGGCAGGCCGTCTTGAGCTCGCCGTCACCGATGGCCCGGTTCTCGATCCGGGCGACGATGCGCGTCCGCTCGATGCGCTGCACGCAGTAGGTGCACTTCTCCATCACACCGCGGGCCCGGACCGTGACGTCCGGATTCATCAGCATCTTCTCCACCTGCGTCTTGTCCTGCGTCCAGTGGAGGTAGTTGAAGTGCCGGACCTTGTAGGGGCAGTTGTTCGAGCAGTACCGGGTGCCGATGCACCGGTTGTAGACCATGTCGTTGAGGCCCTCGTCCGAGTGGACGGTGGCGTTCACCGGGCAGACGTACTCGCACGGCGCGGTCTCGCAGTGCTGGCAGAACATCGGCTGGGTCACCATCTCCGGTGACTCCGCCGGCCCCGAGTAGTAGCGGTCCATGCGGATCCACTGCATCTCGCGTCCGCGGCCGACCTGGTACTTGCCGACCACCGGGATGTTGTTCTCTGCCTGGCAGGCCATGACGCACGCGCTGCAGCCGGTGCAGCGGCTCATGTCCACCGACATCGCCCACTTGTATTGCTGCTTCGAGTAGTCGATCGCCGGCTGCACCGACGGGAGCGCGCTCCCCTCCAGCTCCTTGTTGCCCAGCTTCACCGGGGGACGGACATCGGGAGCCTCGGGATGCTTCTCGAACTCCTCGACGGACTGCATCAGCGCGATCGGCCGGCCCTCGGTCACGTTGTGCACCTGGGTGGTGCAGATCGTGTACTTGCGGCCGGTCTTCTTCAGCTCGAGGCCGGTCGCGAACCACGGCGCGGCGGCGGTCCGCAGCGGATACACGTCGTGGCCCACCACCACGGGCTCGTCCGCGTCCTTCACCCCGAGGGTGTTCTGCCTGCGCCCGTAGCCGAAGGAGACGGTCACCGCGTCGTCGGAGTGCCCGGGCTGCACCCACGCCGGCACCTCCACCGAGCGCCCGGAGACCGTCAGCAGGAGGAGGTCCCCGTTCGCCACCCCCATCTTCTTCGCCAGCCCGGGGCCGACCTGGGCGACGTTGTCCCAGGTCACCTTGGTGATCGGGTCCGGCAACTCCTGGAGCCAGCTGTTCAGCGAGTAGCGGCCGTCGAGGATCTTGTAGTCGTGCACCAGGTCCAGCTCGAGGCCGGCCGGCGCGGGCCGGGCCTGGCCGGCGGCGGTGCGGACCCGGTCGCCCTGCAGCGACGGCGTGACGGCGGCGCTCGCGGTGCCGGGCACCACCCCGTTCGACAGCCACACCTCCCACTCGCTGTCGAAGTCGGTCTTCGCGTGGGCGGCGTGGAGCGCCTTGAGCCGGTCGTAGGGCTTGGCCTCGTCGGCGAGGAACGCGCCCAGCAGCTCGGCCTCGGAGATTCCCCCGAAGAGCGGCTGGATGAGCGGCTGGACGATGGAGACCGTGCCCTCGCGGGAGCGGGCATCGCCCCAGCTCTCGAAGGGGTGCGCCGCCGGGAGGAACCAGTTCACCACCCGCGACGTCTCGTCGTCGTGCAGCCCGAGGTAGACCGCGTTGGGAACCTTGGCGAGCAGGGTGGGCAGGTCGACGTCGCCGGGAGCGGTGAACACCGGGTTCCAGGCGGTGATGACCAGCGTGTCCACCTTGCCGGCCCGGAGGTCGTCCACCAGCGCCTGCCAGCTCGACCGGCCGGTCGAGGTGTCCAGCACCGCGGGCTCGGTGAAGGTGACGGTGGTCCCGATGGCGCCGAGGGCCGCGTTGATGGCGTGCGCCACGGCATGGGTGAGCGCGGTCTGCCGCTCGCCGGGGATGACCAGCGCCGCGCCGCGCTTGCTCGCGAGGTCCTTGCCGACCGCCGCGACGAACTTCGCCGCCTCGCCGCCGAGGGGCGCGGGGCTCCGGAAACCCGAGAGGCCCGGGAGGGTCTTCCCCAGCTCCGCGGCGAGCGAGAGGGCGAAGCCCTCCATGTCCGCGCTGCGGAGCTTGAGCCGGTGGTCCGCCATGCCCCCGGTGATGCTGAACCGCGGCTCGACCACGTAGAGGCGGTTGAGGCCTCTGGGGTGGTGCGGCTCGCGGCGATTGGCGAAGCCGAGGTTCAGGTCGACGGTGTCGTTCCGGGCCTCGAGGAAGTCCGCGTCCAGGGAGACGAGGACGTCCGCCTTCTCCACGAGGTAGTGAGGCTCCAGCGGCCTGCCGAATGCGAGCGCGGTGCCGTCGTAGACCGAGTCACGGGGCGTCGCGCTCCAGGCGTGGAATCGCGCCTTGGGAAAGCGCTGGGCGATGGCCTGGCGCAGCGAGCCGATGAGGGGCGAGCTGCTGGGGCCGGAGAGGAACCGCAGTCTCGCCCCGCCGTCCTTCTCCAGGGCCCCGGCCCGGCCGCGCATGGCCTCGCGGAAGCCGCGCCAGCTGCGGCCCGCGCCGCGCTCCTTCAGCACCCGGGCGCGGAACGGATCGTAGAGGCAAGCCAGCTCGGCCTGGACCTGCGGCCCGGTGGAGCCGCGGGACACCGGATGGGTGGGGTTGCCCTCCACCTTCACCGGCCGGCCTTCCCAGCTCGTGGAGAGCACGCCGAGGCCGATCCCGTCCTGGACCAGCGCAGTGGCGTAGTGAAACGGGTTGCCGGGCACCATCCCTTCCGGGGTCTTGGTGTAGGCGAGGATCTTCTCCACCGGCTTCTCGGTGCAGGCGGTCAGCCCGGCCAGGGCGACCGAGGCGCCCATCAGCTGCAGGAAGTCGCGCCGGGCGAAGCCCTTGGGCGCGTCGAAGGCGCCGGGGGGAAACTCCTGGTCGCGCCCTGGGAGAGCCGCGTCGCCGTGGAGCTGCTCCTCCACGCTCCTCCAGTAGCTGCGTCCGTAGCCGTGCTCGGAGCCGGGGGTGCGTCCTGGGGCGAAGCTGGCCTCGTCCGGGAGCTCGACCGCCGGGGGGTCGACGGGGGCGCTCGAGCCGAGGACGGGGAGCGGAAACCGTGGAGTGGTCATCGGTGGCATGCGTCGCAGGAGGTCCGCGTGTGGACGTTGTACTGCTGGGCCAGCTGAGCCCCGAGCTTCTCCCGGTCGACGCCGGGGGCGGGTTGCCAGGTCATGCTGGTGATGAACTCCACCGGGCGGAGCTGCGGCTCGGGGTTGCGGTGGCAGCTCACGCACCAGCCCATGGACAGCGGCGCCTGCTGCTGGATGAGCGCCATCTGATCCACCCGGCCGTGACAGGTCACGCATCCGACGCCCTTGTTCACGTGGATCGCGTGGTTGAAGTAGACGAAGTCCGGCAAGTTGTGGACCGAGTTCCAGGGGATCGGCCGGTCCTTGAAGTAGTACTCCCGCACCAGGCCCAGGAGCGGACTCTTGTTCCACACCTGCGCGTGGCAGCTCATGCAGATGGTGGTCGCCGGCAGCCCGGGGTACGGGCTCTTCTCCACGGTGTAGTGGCAGTACCGGCAGTCGATGCCCTCGTCGCCGACGTGGTGCCGGTGGTCGAACTCGATGGGCTGGACGATGTCGCGCTCCTGCTTGGTGCCCCAGGTCGACCGGACGACGATCATCAGTCCTGCGATCGCGACGGCGGGGAGGGCGAGGAGCAGCACTCCGCTGAGGCGTGAGACCGTATTCGTCCAGCGTGGGAAGAGGGGCATCTCGTTGCCTGGAAGTCGGGGGGAGAGCGCGGAACTTGCGGGGCGCGTTCTACGGAACGACAGGGCAACCTTCAATCTCTAAGTCACGATGATCCCTCGGTCCCCGTTCATCGACGCCTGTAGCCAGGGTTGAGGTCCGGGATGCTCGACGGACCCATCGCCGGCGCGTCCTCACGCGGGCGCCGACGATGAGGTGCGCTCATCGAACGCACGGGGAGTATTCCCTCGCCGACTGACAGCGCTGGTCCCTCGGCCCAAGGGCCCGGAACGGCTCGGATGGCTGCCAGCGTGTGGGGCGGCCCCGAGGTTGTCGCCTGATGGTCGAGAACCTCACGAAAGGCTCCCACATGTCGGTCTCTCGCTGGCTCGCATCCGTGCCGTTGCTCTGTCTCGCCCTGGCCTGCGGCGGAGGGTCCGGGAACAACAACGGGGACGGCGGAAACAACCCCTCGCTGTCCATCTCGCCGCCCAGCTCGACCGTCATCGCCGGGGGATCTCCGGTCAACTTCACGGCGACGCTGGCCAACACCACCGGGACCGTGTCCTGGGCGCTGAGCGGGCCGGGGAGCATCGACCCGGCCACCGGGGACACGACCGCGTACACGCCTCCGGCGAGCGTGGCGTCGGCCACCACCGCCACCCTGACCGCAACCTCGGGGAGCCTCACCGCGAGCGCGACCATCACCGTGAATCCGCCGCCCACCATCACCGTGGCGGGCACGGTGGTCAACACGTCGGGGACCGGCGTCTCCGGAGCAACCGTCGCCATCGGCTCCCAGCACACCACCACCGACGGAACCGGAGCGTTCAGCCTGGCCGGTGTCACCGCACCGTACGACGCCGTGGTCATCGTCCCGGTCGGCTCCAGGAACGCGGCCATCGTGTTCAAGGGGCTCACCCGCGCCGATCCGAAGCTCTTCGCCATCGCCGTCAGCGGAAGTCTCCCGCACAACGGAACCGTGAGTGGTGGCGTGACCGGGGGCGACCCGCTGCCGGCGGCGGCCGACAACACGGCAGTGGCCTGGGGCTCCCCGGAGGTCACCGACAGCTCGTTCTTCGGCACCACCTGGTCCATGAGCTTCGAGTGGGCCGGGCCCGCGGCGACCACCGGCAACGTCCATGCGCTGCAGTGGACGCCGACGACCGGCATCCCCACCGCGTACAAGGGCTACGGCGTCACCACCGGGGTGGCGGTCGCCAGCGGGGGAAGCACCACCGGGGTCTCCGTCGCGATGAGCGCTCCCGCGGCGAGCACCATCGGAGGATCGGTGAGCGTCCCCGCGGGCCTCACCCTCGGGGGCAAGACGCTCTCCATCGACTTCGCCGATGGAGCCTCGTTCACCGCCGGCTCGGACAACAGCGCCGCGACGTCGTTCAACTATCCGGTCCCCACCGGGATCAGCTCGACGGCCTCGGTCAGTGCGGTCGCGGCGTCCAGCGCCGCCCAGAGCAATACCCGGGTGCGCGGCATCGCCGCCGGCAGCACGGGGACCGCGGTGAACCTGCTCGCTCCGGCGGTCCAGTCGACTCCCGTGGCCAACGCCACCGGGGTCACGACCAGCACCGACTTCACCTGGACGCCGCTCACCGGTGGGCTCCACATCGTGCTCATCAGCTCCAGCAGCAGCACCGCACCGATCTACGTCCTGATGACCACCGGGAGTACCGGACGGATCCCCGACCTGAGCTCCCTCGGCGTCGTGCTCCCGGCCTCCACCGCCTACGCCTGGGCGATCCTCGCGACGGGCCCGTGGTCGAGCATGGACGACCTCGTCGGCGGCTCGGTGCTGGTGCCCACGGGCAACACGATCAACACGAGCATCGCGGGCACCCGGGCGTTCACGACCCAGTAGCGCCGTCCGGTGCTCGGACGAGGCGGAGGCGGTCCTCGTGTTGCCCGCGAGGACCGCCGGCTGCTCTTCGGCGCCACGACGACGGTGTCGAGCGGAGAGTCGTCGCGCCACCGCGCGGCATGTCCTGATCGGCTGCGCGTACACCGGGGTTGCCGTTCGGGACAGCGGCGTGCCGAGCGTGTCATCGCGAAGGGAGCCACCTCACGAAAGGCTCCCCATGTCGGTCGTTCGCGGGCTCGGGTCGGTGTCGCTGCTCTGTCTGTTCATGGCGTGTGGAGGCGGATCCGGAAACAACACCGGCGGAGGCGGCGGGAACGATGCCTCGCTCACCGTTTTGCCCGCCAGCTCGACGCTCATCGCCGGAGGTGCTCCGCTCGACTTCACGGCGACCCTCGTCAGCGCCAGCGGGACCATCGCCTGGGCGCTGAGCGGACCGGGGAGCATCGACCCCAGCAGCGGGAACGTCACCCGCTACACGCCCCCGGCCACCGTGGCCTCGTCCACGACGGCGACGCTGACCGCGACCTCCGGGAGCCTCACCTCGCGCGCCACCCTCACCGTGAATCCTCCGGCGACCCTCACCGTGACCGGCAGGGTGGTGGACACCGTGGGGAGCCTCGTCCCGGGCGCGACGGTGTCCATCGGCTCCCAGCAGGCCACGACCGACACCGCCGGCGCGTTCAGCATCAGCGGCGTGACGGCGCCCTACGACGCCGCGGTCGTGGTGCTGATCGGGCCGCGCACCACGGCCATCGTCTTCATGGGGCTCACCCGTGCCGATCCCACGCTCATCGCCGCTCCCTTGAACATCAATGCCCCGGACAGCACAGGCACCGTGAGCGGCTCGGTCACCGGCGGCGATCCTCTGCCCGACGACTCCGACCGGTCCGAGGTGGCCTGGGGCTCGCCAGACGACCCGCAGACCATCACCGCCCTGTTCACCGAGAACCCCTGGAGCATGAACTTCAGCTGGCCCGGGCTCGCCGGGACCAGCGGCGACGTGCACGCGCTGCAGTGGACTCCGCTCACCGGCATCCCCACCTCCTACAAGGCGTATGGCGTGAGGACCGGAGTGGTGCTTCCCAGCGGAGGAACCACCAGCGGCGTCACCATCGCGATGACCTCACCCGATGCCGGAACCATCGGCGGAGGGGTGACCGTGCCGGCCGGCGTGAACCTGACCGGTAAGACGCTGAACATCGACTTCGCCGATGGAGCGTCCTTCACCGTGGGAACCGAGAGCAGCGCGTCGACCTCGTTCGACTACCCGGTGCCGACCGGCATCGGCTCCACGGCCTCGGTGACCGCGCAGGGGATGAGCGCCAGCGGACTCGGGCTCACTCTCACCCAGCTGCGAGGCATCGCCTCGGGCAGCACCGGAAACGTCGTCGGGCTGGTCGCCCCTCCCGTCCCATCCACGCCCCCTGCCAACGCCACCGCGGTGACCAACGACACCGACTTCACCTGGACGTCGTTCGTCGGTGGGCTGCACATCGTGGCCATCACGACCAACTCCAGCGCCGCGCCCGACTACTTCCTGATCACCACGGGGACCAGCGCGAAGATCCCGATCCTGGGCACGGCCGGCGTGGTGTTCCCCGGAGCTACCGTCTACCAGTGGAGCATCGACGCCATCGGGCCGTGGGAGAGCATCGACGCGTACGCCGGCGGGCCGTCGCAGCTGCCGACCGGGGGCACGGTGATCAACCTGAGCTTCAGCGCCTCCGCCCGGTCGTTCACGACGCTCTGATGCCGCCGGGCGGGGGAACCAGGCGGTCCGCGTTCCCGGCGAAGACCGCCTGCTCCTCCTCCGGAGAGAGCCCGAGCCCACGCACGTGCGCGACGACGTCGGCGAAGGGCATGCCCAGGCTCGGCAAGTCCGAGCCGAAGAGGATCTTGTGTGCCACGCCGTCCAGGTCGCCCGGAGCCAGCGGGACAGGGTGAAACACCACCGGGGTCAGGTCGGCGTGGAGCGAGCGGTGCCGCCGGACGACCGCGAGCGCCTCGTGCACCGACGGGGCGGCGAGGTGAGCGAGCACGATCCGCGCCTCGGGCCAGGCGCTCGCCACGCGGTCGAGGGTGGCCAGCTCCTCGGGCTCGGTCGGACCCGCGGGGGAGTGGCCGAGGTGCACGACGACCGGGAGCCCGCGGTCGGAGATGCGCGTCCAGAAGGGCGCGAGCCGCTCGTCGTCCAGCGAGAAGCTCCCGACCGCGCAGTGGAGCTTGAACAGGCGGAGCCCGAATCCGAGGGCCTCGTCCACCACCGCGGCGACGTCGTCCCCGGGATGCACGGTTCCGGCCGGCTCGACGAGCGCGTCGTCGCGCCAGGTCTCGGACATCCAGCGGTTCAGCGCGGCGGCGGTGCCGGGGCGACGGGCGTAGGGGAGTGACCAGCAGCGGGCGACGCCGGCCGCCCGGAGCGCGGCGTGCGCCAGGTCGGGCTCGGGGGCGTAGGGGAACGACTCGGGCGGCAGCGCCTGGAGGAAGTAGGCGCGGATGGCGCGGCCGAGGCGGTCGGGCAAGAGATGCGTGTGGGCGTCGACGATGCGCACCGCTCGAGCGGTGTAACCCGGAGTCGCTCCGCGCGCTCGCCATCGCGGCGATGACGCTCGCGCTCAGGCGTCGTCGGGTCGGGCGGCGGGGGGAATCATCCGCCGGAGCGTCTCCAGGGTATCCGCCTCGCCGGCCGGCTTGTCGGTGCGCCAGCGGGCGATGCGCGGGAACCGCACCGCGACGCCGGACTTGTGGCGGCTGGAGCGAGCGATGCCCTCGAAGTGCAGCTCGAACACCTGGCTCTGCTCGACGGCCCGCACGGGCCCGAACCGCTGGATCGTGTGTGAGCGCACCCAGGCGTCGAGCTCGCGAATCTCCGCGTCGCTCAGCCCCGAGTACGCCTTGGCCACCGGAACCAGCGTGCCCTCGTCCCAGACGGCGAAGGTGTAGTCGGTGAACAGGTTCGCCCGCCGGCCGTTTCCCGGATGCGCGTAGAGCAGCACCGCGTCCACCTGGAACGGGTCGATCTTCCACTTCCACCAGTCGCCCCGTCGGCGTCCGGTCCGGTAGGGCGAGTCGAGGCGCTTCAGCATCAGCCCCTCCACCTTGCGCTCGCGCGCCTCGAGGCGCCGGCTCGCGAGCCCCTCCCAGGTCGGCTCGGAGAGCACCTCGGAGACGAAGAAGCGGCGGTGTCGTCCTGCGAGCAGCGCCTCCAGCCGCGCGCGGCGCTCGGACAGCGGCAGGTCGCGGACGTCCCGCCCCTCGTGCTCGAGCACGTCGTAGGCCATGAACGCCGCCGGAGCCTGCGCGAGGATCTTCGGGGTCAGCGTCTGCCGGCCGATGCGGGTCTGGAGGAGCGCGAAGGGAAGCGGCCGGTCCTCGCCGTAGGCCAGCACCTCGCCGTCCAGGACGGTTCCGTCGGGGAGCGTCTCGCCGGCCTCGACCACCTCGGGGAAGCGCTCGGTGACGAGCTCCTCGCCCCGCGACCAGAGGAAGACGCGGCCCGCTCGGCGGACGAGCTGTCCCCGGATCCCGTCCCACTTCCACTCCGCCTGCCACCCGGCGCGCTCGCCCAGCGACTCCGGCGGATCCTCGAGCGGCGAGGCAAGGAAGAAGGGGTAGGGCCGCGACGCATCGTCGGTCAGGTGCTCCTTCGCGAGGATGCGCTCCAGGAACTCGGCCGACGGGGTCCAGTCGCCCATCGTGCGCTGGGCGAGCAACGGCGGAGGGAGCTCGGCCACCTCGGCCAGCGCCCGCAGGACCAGCGTTGCCGAAACTCCGACCCGGAGCTCTCCGGTGAGCAGCTTGTTGAGCAGGAACAGCTCGCGCCGGTCCAGCGCGCGCCACCATCCGGTGACCCGGGCCCGCTGCTCGTCGGCGGGCAGACCGCGGAGGGGGAGGATCCGCTGCTCGACCCACTCCGACAGCGGCGTCTCGTCCGGATGGGTGACCCGGGTGCCGTCGTCGAGGAGCAGGGCGATGCACTCCGCGAGGTCCCCCACCACCGCGTAACACTCGCCGAAGAGCCAGTCCGGGGTGCCGGTCAGCTCGAGCGTCCAGCCCACCAGCGCCCGCACGCCGAGGAGCCGCTTGGGGCGCCGGCCGGTGAGGAACCACAGCGCCCACGCCGCGTCGCGGGGCGGCGCCTCGCGAAAGTAGCGGCGCATCGCCGCCACCTTGGCCAGGGTGGAGGTGGTGGAGTCGAGCGCCTCGTAGAGATCCGCGAACCGCTTCATGGCTCGAAGATCAGCGGCGGCCCGACCGACGGCGCATGGAGCCGGGTGCGCGTGCCGTCGGGATCGCCGCCGAGCCAGTCCGGCAGCTGGTCGAGGCGGTGCGAGCTCCACAGATGGCCCGAGACGCCGAAGGGAAGGACCAGCGTCGTCGCGTCCGGCTCCGCGAAATCCACCACCAGGCGCATGCTCTGTCCGAAGCGCGGCGTCGCCACGCGGACGCAGCGGTCGCACCCGGAGAGCGGCGGGGACGGCGGATTGAAGATCCATCCCAGCGGCCCACCGGAGCGCCCGAAGGGGTGCGGCACCTCCAGGCGGTTCTTCCGTCCCCAGGGCTCGTCGAGCGCCACGTCGCGGACCGCCGCTCCGAGCACCGCGTCGCGCTCACCCAGGCCGGCCTTGCGCCACGCCTCGGGCGAGGCCCGCACCGCCGCGAGCAGGGTGGGGTCGCTGTTGTACCAGCGGATCTCCGACCTCCCGATCGCCGACCCCTGCAGCGCGGCGGCGACCACCGCCTCGTAGGCGCGGCGGCGGATCTCCTCGGCGGCGAGGAACAGCGTTGAGTCCGCGTCCGCCCGTCCGTCCCAGCCCTCGAACGCGCGCGCGACGTCGGGCCGGAGAAGGGGCGCGAGCCGCTGGACCACCTCGCGATGGACGATGGCGGCGGTGTCCAGCTGCATCGTCCGGACCTGGCGCGCGTCGATCTGCTCCCTGCCGACCAGCTCGACGATGCGACGGGCACGGGTGGGAGCGGCCCAGCTGGACGGCCAGCGGAACCCGGCCGAGGTGCCGATGGCCCGCTGGTTCGCAGTGACCACGCGTCCCGAGGGCGGGTCGAGCAGGCGTGGCATCCGGTCCTGGGGGAGGTAGCCGGACCAGTCGTGTGCGGGGGTGGACCCGTCGAGCGGCGTCCGCCCGTCGTCGCCCGAGGCGCGGAGTGGAAGAACGCCGGTCGCGCGCCATCCGACGTGGCCGGCCGCGTCGGCGTAGATGAGGTTCTGTCCCGGGCCGAGGAAGCCGTCGGCGGCGGCGTTCAGGCTCGTCCAGTCGGTGGCGAGCATGAACCGGCCGATGGGGGCGCGCAGCGTGGCCGGGTCGAGCGCTGCCCAGGCCAGGGCGAGCCCGGGGCGCACCATCGGCCCGTGGCGTCCGAGCGAGACGGTGAGCGTCTCGGAAGGAGCGCCCTTCACGGCAATGGTCTCGACGCGATGCCCGACCTCCGGCTCGCGGTAAAGGTCCTGCACGTCGGTGCCGATGTTGGTGTAGCCGATCGCCAGGCGGTCGTTCTGGAAGATGACCAGCCCCGGGAGGCCGGCGGGGCCGACGCCCTGGATCCACCGCTGCACCGTTCCGTCCGCGTCGGTGAGCTCGATGCGCAGCGGGTACCAGGTCCCGGGCATCCCGAAGCCGAGGTGCGGATCGTTGGCGAGGATGGGCTTTCCGCGTGCGGTGTGCGCCCCGGAGAGGACCCAGGCGTTGCTGCCGACCTCCGGAGGGGACCCGTCGCTCCACGGCTCGAGCGGTACCCCGAGCACCTCGAGGGGCGGGTCCGGGACCGGAGGCGCGAGCGCGGGGGCGGGCGCCGCGCCGCGGGTGAGGAACGCGGTCGTGCTCGGAGCCGGAGGTGGAGCGGCGTCGGGCAGCACCACGACGTCGTCGGTGCTCACCTCGGGAGTCAGGAAGTCGCGGCGGGCCGGCGGCAGCTTGTCGAGCGCCTCGTTGACCAGGTCGTTCTGCCAGCTCTCGGAGAGCTGCTCGTGGAACAGCAGCAGAAGGCGGATGCTGTCCGCCGGCGTCCACGGCCGTGGCTGCAGTCCGAGCATCTGGAATTCGACTCCCCAGCGTCCCCGGTGCGACGCGATGAAGGCGTTGATCCCGTCCGCCAGCGCCTGCGCGTCGGCACGCTCGTTCTCCGGTGCGGTGCGCACCGCCTCCTCCGCCACGTGGGCGAACCCGTAGACCCGCTGCTTCCGGTCGAGGGGGACCGCGGCGCTGCCGACCAGCTCGGCGAGCTCGCCGCCGGCGACCCGCCGCCCCAGCTCCATCTGGAAGAGGCGCTCGCGGGCCTGGAGATAGCCCTGCACCCGCAACGCGTCCTGGAGCGTCCGTGCGCGCACGGTGGGGATGCCCCGGGCATCGAAGCGCACCTCGACCCGCGAGGAGAGGCCGGGAAGGCGGGGCACGTTCCAGTCGGGCAGCTGATTGCGGACGTCCACCACCAGCACCAGCGTCGCGACGATCACGCCGACGAGCAGCAGGCCCGCGAGGCGCCGGATCCACCGTCTCATGCCCCGCCCTCCGCCTGGACGGTCTCGTCCTGGTCGCGCCCGTACGGCGTCTCCAGCGCCTCCGCGTCCAGCCCCTGCTCCCGGAGCCGGTGGGCGAGTGGAACGGCGTAGCCGTGCGTCACCAGCACCCGGCTCGCCCCGGTGTCCCGGAGGGTCTCCAGCAGCGCGGGCCAGTCGGCGTGGTCCGACAGCGCGAAGCCCCGGTCCACGCTCCGGCGCCGACGCTCGCCGCGCACCCGCATGAACCCGCTCACCAGCGCGACCGCCGCGTCGCCGAAGCGGCGCATCCAGGTCGTCCCCCGGGCGGTGATGGGCGCGAGCACGAGCTCGCCCGCGAAGTCCTTCCCCTTCGCGGTGTCCGCCACCCGGTCCACGGGCAGCAGCTTCACTCCCGCCTCCCGGTAGACGTCGCACATCCCCGCGATGGCGCCGTGGGCGAAGACCCGGCGGTCGGTGCGGAGGGCGAGCTCGGCGAGGAGCCGCTGCGACTTCCCGAGCACGTGGCAGAAGACCAGCGAGGCCCGGCCCGCCTCGCGGTTCGCCTCCCACCATCCGAGCAGGTCCTCGATGATCGACGCTGTGGGGTCCCAGCGGAAGACCGGGAGCCCGAAGGTCGCCTCGGTCAGGAAGACGTCCGCCCGCAGCGGCTCGAACGGCGCGCAGGTCGGGTCGAGCGCGCGCTTGTAGTCACCGCTCACCACCCAGACCTCGCCCCCGGCCTCGATGCGGAGCTGCGCCGAGCCGAGCACGTGGCCGGCGGGATGGAAGGAAAGCTGGACGTCGCCCATGGCGTGCCGCTCGCCGTACTCCCATCCCTCGATGGCCGATCCAGGGAGGCGGTGGCGGGCGATGGGGAGCCCCGGCGCCGCGCAGAGGTAGGCCGCGCTCCCCTCGCGGGCGTGGTCGGCGTGGGCGTGAGTCAGCACGGCGCGGGGGACCGGCGCCCAGGGGTCCACGTGGAAGCCGCCCCGGGCGCAGTACAGGCCCTGGGGAGTCATGGTGAGAAGGTCGGCCATCGCGGGGCGCCGCCCGCGTTCTAGCCAGGCGACCCCGCGCCGCGCACGGTCCGTGGCGGACGGGACGCCGAGAACTCGACGACCACCAGCAGGAGCCCGAGGAGGCCCCAGGGCCTGAAGGCGAGGACCTGCTCGGTCGCGGTCCGGTCCAGGAGCACCCCGGAGGTGAGGACGGTGGCCAGGACCACGCCGGCGAGGACGAGACGGGAGAACCCGTCGCCCGCTCGCGCCGCAGCGACCACCCGGCGCATCGCCGGCAGCGCGAGCACGAAGTTCGCGCGCCAGGCCAGTGGCGAGCACATCGCCACCGCGAGGCAGGTCATCCGGAAGGCGGCGCCGGGGTCCTCGCGGAGGGCCAGCACCAGCGCGCCGAAGAGGAGCACCGCCGAGAGCTGGGCGAGCGCCAGACCCTGCGCGCTGGGGTGGGTCCCGAGCCAGCCGGCGACGTCGAGGACGAGGGTGGGAAGGCCCTGCGGGTTCGGGCCGGTCACCCACTCGAGCGTGCTCCGCTCGACGAGCTCCCGCCAGGCAGAGAGCTCGCGCAGGAGCGCCCCGCCTCCGGTGCGGAGCGCGAAGAGCGCGAAGGCGAGCACCACCACCCCGCCCGCCACGGCGAGCGCCGTCCAGCGCCGGCGGCCGAGGAAGAACAGCCCGGCGAGCACCGCGGGCGGCTTGGTGAGCACCGACAGTCCGAGCGCAATGCCGCCTCCGTCGCGGGCGCGGACCGCGGCCGCGGCGAGCACCAGGAGCCCGAGGAGCCAGAGGTCCACCTGGCCGTAGAAGAGGACGGTGCCGATCGGCCCGGCGAGCGCGAGGGCCGCCCAGCTTCCGTCGACGCCGTCGGGAGCGCCGTCCACCCGGGACAGCCGGCGGAGCGAGAGGAGGAGCATCAGCACCGAGCCCGTGTTCCAGAGGACGGCGCCCACGACCCGGGGGAGGAGCGCCAGCGGCGCGAGGAGCGCCGCGACCGGCGGGGCGTACTTGAAGGGCATCGGCCCGTCCTCGGCCCGGTAGAGCGAGGTGCCGGCGAGCCAGCGCGCCCCGGCGGTGCGGAAGACGGTGAAGTCGATGCAGCGCCGAGGGTTCAGGGCGAGCGCCACCCCCAGGCCGAGGAAGAGCAGGCCGACGGCCCAGCGGAGCCTGTCGCGGCGCGCGGGCTCCGGGCTCACTGTTCTCTCGGCGGGTACGTGGTCATGCGTGGCGCGGATGAACGGCGAGGAGATACTCCTGCCCGCGTGCTAGCGTCCCGTCCATCGTGATCTGGTGGATGTGGTTCGTGGCTGGCGTCGGCCTTCTCGTCTTCGAGCTCGTCACACCGGGCAGCTTCTTCGCGGTCTTCTTCGGCTTCGCGGCCATCCTGGTCGGACTGCTCACCGCGGTTCACGTGGCCGGGCCGGAGTGGCTCCAGTGGCTGCTGTTCAGCGTCTTCTCGGTGGTGGGGGTGCTCCTGCTTCGCCGTCCGGTGATGCAGCGGCTGGGCGTCCCGCCGGCGGCGCTCCCGGGCGAGGAGATGCGCGGGGAGTGGGCGGTGGTTACCGAGGAGATCCATCCCGGTGAGGTGGGGAAGGTCGAGCTGCGTGGGACCGCCTGGAGCGCGCGTGCGCACCGGACCCTGCGGGTCGGTGAGCGGGTGCCGGTGGATCGGATCGAGGGATTGACAGTGTGGCTCGGCGGAACCGAGGGCCGCGGCGGCTGGAAGCCCGGTGGAGGAAGCACATGACGGAAGCGTTGCTGATCGTTGGGGTCTTCGCGGCCATCCTCGTGGCGATCGTCCTCTTCAAGACCGCGGTGATCGTGCAGGCACAGAACGCCTACGTGGTCGAACGTTTCGGCCGGTTCAGCGGGGTGCTCGAGGCTGGGTTCCACATCCTCGTGCCCTTCGCCGACGCCATCCGGTACCGCCACACGTTGAAGGAGCAGGCGATCGATATCCCCGAGCAGATCTGCATCACCAAGGACAACGTGCAGGTCGGGGTGGACGGCATCCTCTACATGAAGGTGATGGACCCCCGCCGGGCCTCCTACGGCATCACCAATTACCTCTTCGCCATCATCCAGCTGGCCCAGACGAACCTGCGGAGCGAGGTAGGAAAGATCGATCTCGACAAGACCTTCGAGGAGCGCACACACATCAACGGGCAGGTGGTGAGCGAGGTCGACAAGGCGTCGGAGGCGTGGGGGGTGAAGGTTCTCCGCTACGAGATCAAGAACATCACCCCGCCCCGCGACATCATCGCCGCGATGGAGAAGCAGATGCGCGCCGAGCGGGAGAAGCGGGCCACGGTGCTCCAGTCCGAGGGCGAGCGCGACGCGGCGATCAACTCCGCCGAGGGCCAGAAGCAGCTGGTCATCAAGCAGTCCGAGGCCAAGAAGCAACAGCAGATCAACGAGGCCGAGGGACAGGCCTCGGCCATCCTCGCCGTGGCCCGGGCCACCGCCGAGGGCATCCGCTCCGTGGCCGAGTCGATCAACTCCGCCGGCGGCTTCGAGGCGGTGCAGCTCCGCGTCGCCGAGCAGTACATCAACGAGTTCGGAAAGCTCGCCAAGAGCGCCAACACCCTGGTGGTCCCCTCGAACCTCAGCGACGTCGGGGCGATGATCGGACTGGCGATGAGCGCCATCCGCCCCAAGGCCGAGCCGACGGCGAGGGGTCCGCTCGCGCCCCCGCGATAGCCGCCGGGCAGCAGCGGATGCTCCGGCGCCTCACGCTCACCGAGCGGTGCTGAGGACGGGCCGCGCCTCGGCCCCGCCGCAGCCTCTCGAGGTTCCGCCTCTCTCGGCTGCCAATCCGGCCGCGGGACTCACTCCTCTCGTCAGCGGCCCTGCCGCCGATCCACGCTTCGCAGGCCGTGGCCGTCCCCGGTGCCGGTCCGCCTCAGCCGCAGCGGGCGAGCAGGCCCAGCACGGCCGCGATCAGCGAGGGCCCCCCGAGGAGCGCCAGCGCCGCCCAGGCCAGCGTCCGCCGGCGGCGAGCCCGCTCCGGGTCCGGTAGCTCCTCCGGCTCCGGCACCACGCTCGGCGCCGGACGGAGCAGGCGGAGCGCGGCAGCCTCGCGCCCCTCCGGGACGAGCAGGCGGACTTCCACGTAGGGCCCCAGCATCCCGAGGAGCGCGCGGTGGTGCTCGCCCTGGATGACGCAGGGGACGCCGTGGGCGTCGAGGACGCCCTTGTACGTCGCGGCCTCCTCGGGCGAGGCGCAGGTGAGAAGGGGAACGAGGCTCATCCGTGGTCCAGCCGGGCTGCTTCCACCAGGCCTTCGGCGTGTATAACGCGCGTCCTCGCAGCGTCGAACGGAGCCGTCTCAGCGTGTCTCACGGTGGCGTGGTCGTGGTCGGAGCAGGGCTGGCCGGGCTCGCGTGCGCGCGGGCGCTCGTCTCGGCCGGCGTGAGCGTGCAGGTGCTGGAGGCGACCGGTCGAGCGGGCGGACGCGTCCGCACCGATCTGGTGGACGGGTTCCGCATCGATCGCGGCTTCCAGGTCCTGCTGACCTCCTACCCCGAGGCGCGCCGGGTGCTCGATCTCGACGCGCTCCGGCTTCGCCGCTTCGCTCCCGGCGTCCAGGTCTTCCGCGGCGGCGGCTTCCACGTGCTCGCGGATCCATTCCGGCGACCGCTCGACGCGGGGCGCACCGCCACCGCGCCGCTCGGCTCTCTCTGGGACAAGCTCCGCGTGGTGCGGCTGCGCGCGCACGCCGGGTCAGGCACCCTCGACGAGCTCTTCGCGCGTCCCCACGAGTCCACCCACGACCGGCTGCGCAGACTCGAGTTCAGCCAGGAGTTCGTGGACGCCTTCCTCCGCCCGTTCCTCGCGGCGGTGTTCCGCGAGCACGAGCTGGCGACCTCGAGCCGGAAGCTGGAGTTCGTCATCCGGATGGTCGCCCACGGCGAGGCGGCCGTCCCCGCTCTGGGAATGGAGGAGATTCCCGGCCAGCTTGCGCGGGGCCTGCCCCCGGGCGTGCTCCGGACGCGGGTGCCGGTCGCCCGCGTGCATCCCCAGACGGTGGAGCTCGAGTCCGGCGGTCACATCGACGCGGCGGCGGTGGTGGTGGCCACCGACGGCGTGACCGCGGCGCGGCTGGTGCCGGCGTTCACCGCTCCGCACACCGTGGGCGTGACGGCGTTCTCCTTCGAGGCGACCGAGCCGCCGCTGCGCGGGCCGTGGATGCTGCTCGACGGCGAGGGGCGTGGACCGGTCAACGACGCGGCGGTGATGAGCGAGATCGCCCCCGAGTACGCCCCGCCGGGACGCGCGCTGGTGTCGGCCTCGGTCCTCGGGACGCACGCCGATCCGGGCGAGCTCGAGCCGCGGGTCCGTGCTCAGCTCCGCCGATGGTTCGGCGCGGCCGTCGACCGGTGGCGGCTGCTCCGCGCCGACGTGGTGCACGAGGCGCTCCCCCTCGAGCCACCGTCGGCGCTCGAGCCGGCGCAGCGGCCGGTCCGGACGCCGGCGGGCATCACCGTCTGCGGCGACCATCGGGACAACGCGAGCATCGACGGCGCTCTCACCTCCGGCAGGCGGGCCGCCGAGTCCGTCCTCGCGCACCTCGCCATCTCGCGGCGTTCCGGCTGACGAGGCCGCCCGGGGGTGGTAAGCGCGCGGCCCCATGCGCGTCAGCCTCGCCTCGCTCCTCCTCACCGCCTCTCTCGCCTCCGCCGCTCCCCTGCCGGGCCTGCCCGAGCTGAAGGCGGCGGCGGACCAGCTCGTCCCGACGCCGGTCGCCGTGGACGTGGCGGGGCTGCCCGCCCAGGAGCGGAAGGCGCTGGCGCGGCTCGTCCAGGCCGCCCGAATCCTCGACCCGCTCTTCGTCCGCCAGTCGTGGGCGGGGAGCGAGGCCTGGATGGTGAAGCTGGCCCGCGACACGTCGCCGCTCGCGCAGGCCCGCCTCCGCCTCTTCCTCCTCAACCAGGGGCCCTGGGACCGGCTGGCGCACGACGCGCCCTTCCTGCCCGGCGTTCCGGAGAAGCCGGAATCGGGCAACTTCTATCCGGCGGGCGCGAGCAAGGAGGACGTGTCGCGCTGGCTGTCGACCCTCTCGCCCGACGAGCGCGCCCGCGCGACCGGCTTCTTCACCACCCTCCGACGGGCCCCCGGCGGTGGGTTCACCATCGTTCCCTACAGCCTCGAGTACCAGGGCGAGCTCTCCCGGGCCGCCGCGCTGATCCGGGAGGCGGCAGCGGCGACGGCGCAGCCCGCGCTGCGCAGCTTTCTCGAGGCGCGCGCCGCGGCCCTCCTGAGCGACGACTACGCTGCCTCGGACGTGGCCTGGATGCAGCTGGACACCACCATCGACCCGACCTTCGGTCCCTACGAGACCTACGAGGACGGGTGGTTCAACCAGAAGGCGGCCTTCGAGGCCTACATCACGGTGGTGGACGGCAAGGAGACCGAGAAGCTGAAGCGCTTCTCGTCCCAGCTCCAGGCGCTGGAGAACGCCCTCCCGATGGAGGACCGCTACAAGAATCCCAAGATCGGCGCGCTGGCGCCCATCCGGGTGGTGAACAGCCTCTTCGCCTCGGGCGACGCCAACCGCGGCGTGCAGACGGCGGCCTACAACCTGCCGAACGACGAGCGGACCGTCGCCGCGCACGGCAGCAAGCGGATCATGCTCCGGAACATCGACCTGGCGAAGTTCGAGAAGACGCTGGTGCCCATCGCGAAGATCGCCCTCGTGCCGGAGCTGGTGAAGTCCGTGCAGTTCGACCCGTTCTTCACCCAGATCCTCATGCACGAGCTCATGCACGGCATCGGTCCGCAGCGCATCGTGCTCAACGGGCGCGAGACCACGCCCCGGGCGGAGCTCCAGGAGCTGTCCGGCAGCATCGAGGAGTGCAAGGCCGACGTGGTCGGCCTCTGGGCCATGCAGCGCCTGGTGGCGCAGGGGCAACTGCCGGCCGAGATGGGGAAGACGCTCGGGCCCACCTTCCTCGCCGGGATGTTCCGCTCGATCCGCTTCGGCCTCAACGAGGCGCACGGCAAGGGCACCGCGGTCCAGCTCAACTGGCTCATCGACGCCGGCGCGTTCAGGCCCGGCGCGGACGGCCGCTTCACCCTCGTGGCGGAGAAGTTCGGACCTGCCATCGAGTCGCTCGCGCGCGAGCTGCTCACCATCGAGGCCACCGGGGACAAGCCGCGGGCGAAGGCGCTCCTCGACCGACTGGTGGTGAACCGCCCCGAGACCCAGCGCATCCTGTCGCGGCTGGGAAAGGTCCCGGTGGACATCGCGCCCCGCTACGTCACCGCCGAGCAGCTCGAGGCGGAGTTCCCCTGAGGCCGGGGGCGGCGCCGGCCGCCTTTGTGGTACTGCCTCCTCCATGGGCCTGGCCGCTGCCGCCCTTCTGACGGTTCTCTCCGCGGCTCCGGCGCCCGCTGCCGGAGCTCCTCCGGACGGTGCTCCTGCTCGACTGACGGTCGTCGTCCTTTACTCGGATCCGCCGGAGACGTCCGGGGTTCACGAGCTCAGCGTGGCGCTGAGGGAGGGGATCCACGCCGGGTCGAAGGTGCCGGTCGACGTCTACGACGAGTACACCGGCCTCGATCGCTTCTCCGGGCCAGCGTACGAGGAGGCGCTGATCGGGTTTTACCGAGAGAAGTACTCGACGAAGACGGTGGACCTCCTCGCCGTCGAGGGCGCAGCCGCGATGGCGCTCGTGAGCGCCGGGCTGCTGCCGGGCGTCCCGGTGGTCACCTGCGACGTGGTCCGGAACCTGGTCGAAGATCAGGCCCAGGGTGAACCTGCTGCGCAGGCAACCCTCCAGAACGGGAATCTCGGCCGGCGCTCCGCGCGGCGGGCGGGCCGCGAGGTGACCGGAGCCCTGCCCGCCCAGGACGCGGCGCGAACCATCGAGATGATGCTCTCGCTGTATCCGCAGACCCGGCGCATCCTCGTCGTGCTGGGCGCCAGCGCCTACGAGCGCGGTCAGGCCGAGAAGGGGAAGGAGCTCTTTGCCCCCTTCGCCGGTCGGGTTGAGCTCTCGTACACCAACGGTCTCTCACTCGAGCAGGTGGAGGAACGGGTCTCGAAGCTGGGGGACGATGCGCTGGTGCTCTTCGGCAGCTTCCTCCAGGACGCGGCCGGACGTGACTACGACAACACCGCTCCCCTGACGCGGATCTCCCGGGCGAGTCACCGGCCGGTGTTCGGCGTCATCTACGAGGACCTCGGGGCCGGCATCCTCGGTGGAGAGCTGGTGAGCATGCAGCACGTCGGGAAGGTCGCAGCGGATCTCGCGCTCCGCGTTCTCGGCGGGGAGCGGGCCTCGGCCATCCCGTTGGCCGACGTGGGGCTCACGCCGATGTTTGATGCACGCGAGCTGGAACGCTGGGGACTCCCGGACCGAATGCTTCCTCCCGCGAGCATCGTCCTCCACCGCACGCGGGGGCTGTTCGAGCAGCACGGCAAGGCGATCGTCCTCGGGCTGCTCATCATCGGGCTGCAGAGCGTGCTGGTCGCCGGGCTCGTCCTCCAGCTCCGCCGGAGACGCCGCGTGGAGCGCGCCATGGCCGAGGCTGAGACGCGCTACCGCACGGTTGCCGACTTCACCCACGACTGGGAGTTCTGGAGGCGACCGGACGGAACGTTCGAATACGTGTCTCCAGCATGCGAGCAGATCAGCGGGCACGTGGCCCGGGAGTTCCTCGAGGACCCGACGCTCCTGGACGGCCTTGTCCACGGGGACGATCTCCCGACGTGGCGGACGGCGCTGGAGTCCGCGTCGGCGTCGACGTCTGCGGTTCCTCTCGAGTTCCGGATCCGCCGCCGGGACGGGGAGGTCCGCTGGGTCCGGTTCGCGAGCAATCCGGTCCGTCTGCCCGATGCGAGCGCGGCGGGGATTCGCGGAAGCATCGCCGACGTGACGGCTCGCAAACTGGGGGAGATCGCCCTGGAGAGGGCCTACCAGGAGATCGCCGAGCTCAAGGACAGGCTCGAGGCGGAGAACACCTACTACCGGGAGAAGATCCAGTCGGTCGAGGGGTCGGGCGAGCTGTTGGGACAGAGCGACCCGATGAAGTACCTCCATTTCCGCATCCGCCAGGTCGCGCCGTCCGACACCGCGGTCCTCATCCTCGGAGAGACCGGGACGGGGAAGGAGCTGGTCGCCGAGGCCATTCACTCGCTCGGACCGCGGAAGGACCGGCCGCTGGTGAAGGTGAACTGCGCGGCGCTGCCCCCGAGCCTGGCAGAGAGCGAGCTCTTCGGGCACGAGAAGGGGGCGTTCACCGGCTCCGCCTCGCAGCGGAAGGGTCGGTTCGAGCTCGCGGACGGGGCGACCCTCTTCCTCGACGAGGTCGGAGAGCTCGCCCCCGAGCTGCAGGCAAAGCTCCTGCGCGTCTTGCAGGACGGCACCTTCGAGCGGGTGGGCGGCCACCGGACCCTGAAGGTGGACGTCCGGGTCATCGCCGCGACCAACCGGAACCTCGCCCGCGACGTCGCGGCAGGGCGCTTCCGCGAGGATCTCTGGTACCGCCTCAACGTCTTCCCGATCAGCCTGCCTCCGCTCCGCCAGCGAAAGGAGGACGTCCCCACGCTGGCGCGCGCCTTCGTGGACCGTGCCTGTCAAAGGCTGGGCAAGCCCTCGCTCGAGATCCCGCGCTCGGTGGTGGAGGCCCTCCAGGGGCGTGAGTGGCCGGGAAACGTCCGCGAGCTGCAGAACCTCATGGAGCAGGCGGTGCTGGTCTCGGAGGGGACGACGCTGAGACTCCCGGAGCAGGCGCCGTTCGAGCTGCCCGGCGCACCGGCGCTCTCCGCGCTCCGCTCGCTCGAGGAGGTCGAGCGGCAGCACATCCTCGACGTGCTGGAGTCCGCGGGCTGGAAGCTGGAAGGGAACGACGGCGCCGCGGCGCTTCTCGGCCTCAAGCCCAGCACCCTCCGTTCGCGGATGCAGAAGCTCGACATCCGTCGGCCCAGCTCCACCTGAGCGCACACCGGACGAGCGCCTGGCGCCAGGAGGGCCCTCGAGGCCGTTCCGAGACCACGAGATGTCGTGGGCCACGGGATGCCGTGGTCGCGGCCGGTGGATCCGCTCGGCCGGCGGATCGCCGATCCCGAGTGATTGCGGGCCGCTGGAGATGCGCGGTCCGGTGGCGCCGCGCTTGCTGTCGGCACCCGTCCCGAGCGCCCGCCCTTGATGAAAAGCCCGATGCATGCCGTTGCCTGCTTCGTCACGCCCGACCCGGACAAGCGGGAGGAGCTCCTGCAGACGCTCCGGTCCCTGGCGAAGGAGATCGGTGCCGAGCCCGGCTGCCTCGTCTGCTCCGTGTGCCTCGAGGAGACCGGCGCCTTCTTCATCGTGGTGAGCGGCTGGGGCAGCGATCCGGACCTCCAGCGTCACCTCCGCTCGGACCACTTCCGCGTGCTGTCCGGTGCGTCTCGCCTCCTCGGAGCATCGGCCGAGGTGGGCTTCCTGTCGTCGCAGGCGTCCTGACCCGTGGAAGCCGCCATGCCGAGAGTCGCGAGTCACGGGTCCCTGGTCACCGCCCGGTTCGCCTCCCTCCGGACCCCGATGTCCATGTCCGTTCCGGAGCTCGACCGGCACATCGCCCATGGGGTCACCGACGGACCCTGTCCACACCACAAGGAATAGCCGGGGCCACCGCCCCGGTGCTCGCGGGCGGGCCGGCCCCGAGCAGGAGAGCAATCCGCAGCCCATGTTTCCCAACAAGAGTCACCCCACCGCCCCCGACCACCTGCCGGGGCCGGTGGGCACTACCCAGACACGCACCGTCGTGCTCGTCGAGGACGACGCGGACAACCGGGAGAGCATCACCGAAGTCCTGGAGGCCGAGGGATTCCGGGTCCACGCGCTGGCGACCGTCCAGGAGGCACTGAAGCTCCTCGACGGTCCTCGCTGTCCGGGCCTGATCCTGCTCGATCTCTGGATGCCCCGGATGGGCGGGCGCGAGCTCCTCGCCGCGATCGCTCTCCGTCCGGACCGGGAGCGCTTCCGGATCGTGGTCATCTCCGCTGACAGCGAGGCGCGCGCGCTGGCCAGCAGGCCACGGGTCGTCGAGGTGCTTCGCAAGCCGTTCGCGCTCGAGAAGCTGCTGGACGCAGTCCGGAGGTACGCCTGAGTCAGCGCGACCTACCCCAATTCCGTCTGGTGGAGTGCAGCGACGACGAGCAGCCCCGGAGGCAGTCCACGGTTCTCGTGGACCATCTTCTCGCCCTGCAACCGTCCGGGTCGCTGCACCGGGTCTCCTATCTCGTGAGGCCCGATGCCGGCCGGTCGGACGAGCTGCTCCAGTCGCTCTGCGGGATGGCGAAGGAGATCCGGAAGGAGCCGGGCTGCGTCGTCTGCGCCGTGTGCCTCGACGAGAGGGACGGCCTCTTCCTGGTGGTGAGCGCCTGGAAGAGCGCCGACGAGCTGCAGCAGCACCTCCGCTCCGAGCCCTCGCAGGTGCTCGCCGGCGTCTCCCCTCTGTCTGGAGCCACGGCCGAGGTGGCCTTCCTGACCTTCAACGACGAATGAGCCCCACCCGGTCCCCCATGAATCAGTCCGACAATCACGACGCACACCAGCCTCTTCCGGTGGAGGAGGAAGCCCATGGGGCGGTGGTGGAGTGGCTGGCACGGGATTCCCGCGGTCACGTGGCCGTCTTTTCCTCGGTCGCCTCCGCGGACGTCCTGCCTCCCTGGCTGGACGAGCTCGACGAGCACGGCCGGGCCCTGGCCGCGCTCCTCGAGGTGCCTCCGACCACGCGGTCGGTCTTCGGGCCACCGCTGGGCAACGAGCGTGGAGAGCGATGGCGAGCCCTGGTGGAGCGCGGTCTCTTCGTGTTCGCCGCGTACCGCTCGGGTGGCCCGTACTGGATCGCCGAGGCGCCGCAGATGCCGTTGCACGTCCTCGACCTGCCGGCCTCCGCCGGCGAGCTGATCGCGCGACTGGTCCCGCTGTCGATCCCCTTCAAGCACGTGGCCTCGGTGATGCCCGACAGTCTCGGGCATCCGAGGCAGGTCGGCATGCTGGGCCAGCGCCTGTCCTGACTACTGCCCGATGACGGTCATCACCCCGCCGTTCATCGAGTAGACCCGGCCGCTGGAGTCCACCGCGATCGGCGTGTACGCGGCCCCGAGCGACTGGAGCAGGAACCGCTGCTCGATGAGCGTGCCGCCCTGGCGGATCGAGTAGACGCGGCCGTCCTCGCTGTTGCCGTACACCGTGCCGTCGGGGGCGACCGCGGGCGCGTTGATGCACCACTCGAAGCCGTCCGGGTGGTCGGAGACGCAATCGAGCCCGCCGTCGGGCTGGGTGCTGCAGCTCCGCGTCTCGGTGGACGTGTACTTCCACTCCGGGACGAGGTCGCGCGACAGCTGCGTGATGTAGTACGGACCCTCGCCGCTCGGAGGCCGGAAGTAGTGGTTGTCCTTCGTGACGATCGAGTACGTGTCTCCGTGCAGCCAGATGGCCGGTGTGATGTCCCAGCCGAAGTCGTAAGTGCCCATCAGCTGGCCCTGGGGCGAGACCTTCACCAGGTGGCCGCGGCTGCCGTTGTAACCGGTGAATCCGCCGTAGATGACCGTCCCGTCCGGGAGCGCCACCGGCACCGACGAGCCCTGGTCGCTGATGGTCACGCTGGGCCTGAGGCCGGTGTTCGGGTCGACGCCGGTGGGCGCGCCCTGGCGGCAGCTGGTGGCGAGAACCCCGCAGCCGTCGTTCAGGAGCTCGCGCATCCGGAAGGTCCACTTCGGCGTCAGGTTCGAGTTCAGGGCGACGAGTGACGAGTCGTTGGAGGCGAAGTGTGCCCGGCTGACGACGAAGATGGTGCCACCCGGGCCGATCGCCGGACCGGAGTTGAAGCCGGGGCGCTGCGAGCCGCAGGGCGCAGTGGGCACGGGAACCGTCGCGGGGTACGGACCGGGGATGTTCCCGGCGAAGAACGTGAACGGGCACTGGTCGCCGGCGGCGGGCGCCCCGCTCACGATGCTCTGGTACTGCACCATGGTCGGCGCGGCTCCCGGAGGAATCCGGACCAGCCAGCCCTGCGCGTCGCCCGACGTGGGAAGGAGCGGGTCGAGCTCGACAACGTTGTAGAGCAGCGTGCCGTCGGCATCGACCACCAGCGGACCGGTCACGAAGCGGTTGGAGTTCGCGGTCGTGAAGGGGTTGATGGTCTGTGCGTTCCCCAGCTGGCGATCGACACGGATCACCGTTCCCTCGGCTCCAGGAACCCAGACCACCTGGTCGTGGACGGCGTGCTGGAACGTCGGCTCCCAGCCCCGCACCACCTGCCAGGGAGGCGGCTTCCAGGAGCTGGCGAACGACGTGTGCGGGGTGAGCACGCCGGAGACCCAGGACAGGTGCTTCACCGTCCAGCTCTGCTGGTTCCACGCGTCGAAACCGCACGGAGCCGGATCTCCCGAGCCCGGCGGATTGCAGCTGACGTACGCGCCGGACTTCACCGCGATGTAGACGTCGTCCCCGACGATGAGCGGCGAGGCGTAATGGACGTAGAGGGCGTCGCTGCCGAACAGGCCGGCGGCCTCCTCCACCTCCTGGGGGACGAAGGGGTCGAAGACGACTGTCCCGAGGACGGTCCCGAAGCCCTGTGCCGCCACGCACGACCGCCCGGTGTGAGCCCAGTTCTGTCCCCACTGGGGCCAGTCGCAGCCGGCATCGGCGCGGAGGGGATCGGTGATGAACGGCAGCGGTGGGCCGCCGTCACCTCCTCCCGGTTCGTCCTTGCAGGCGGTCAGGGTGAGCGCGAGCAGCGTCGCGGCGATCGGGTAGGTCTTCATGCGAGGAAGCTCCCTGGAGCTCCCCTCGGCCTCCAGGGGAGGCCACAGTTCCGCCCGGCACACCCCCGGTCGTCAAGTCGAGGGCCGGGAGTGGCGTCCCGGCCCTCCCGGTTGTAACCCAGCGAGGCCCTGGCCCGTGTCTGCAGGGAGAAGCCGTCATGTCCAAGCCCGAGACCCCCGAACCGCCCTCCCGGGAGATCACCCCCGAACCACACTACCTGCGCCGCAGGGAGTTCCTCCGGAACGCGGGGCTGGGCGTGCTCACCGCGGCTGCCACCGGCGTGGGGCTGGTGCGCCTGACCTCCGGGGGTCCGGGACTCGCGCGGGCAGGACAGAAGGGGACGCCGGCGCCCGAGCCGCAGCCGCTCAAGGTCCTCGGCCGCTACAGCACCGACGAGAAGCCGAGTCGCTACGACGACGTCACGCACTACAACAACTTCTACGAGTTCGGGACCGACAAGACCGACCCCGCGGCGAACTCGGGCACGCTGAAGACGCGTCCGTGGACCATCGCGGTGGAGGGGCTGGTGAAGAAGCCGCTCACCGTCGACATCGATCAGCTGCTGAAGTGGTTTCCGCTCGAGGAGCGCATCTACCGGATGCGCTGCGTGGAAGCGTGGAGCATGGTCATTCCCTGGATGGGCTTCCCGCTGGGGGACTTCATCCGACGCGTCGAGCCGCTCGGCTCGGCGAAGTACGTGGCGTTCCAGACCCTGCTCGATCCGAAGCAGATGCCGCTCCAGCGCACGCACATCCTCGAGTGGCCGTACGTCGAGGGCCTGCGCATGGACGAGGCCACGCATCCGCTCACCCTGCTCGTCGCCGGCCTCTACGGGAAGGCGCTGCCGAACCAGAATGGCGCGCCGCTGCGCCTCGTGGTGCCGTGGAAGTACGGCTTCAAGGGCATCAAGAGCATCGTGAAGATCAGCTTCGTCGACAAGCAGCCCAAGACGACCTGGTCCATCGAGGGCCCGAGCGAGTACGGCTTCTACGCCAACGTGAACCCGGCGGTGTCCCACCCGCGCTGGAGCCAGGCCACCGAGCGGCGCGTCGGCGAGTTCGAGCGCCGCAAGACGCTGCCCTTCAACGGCTACGGCGACGAGGTGGCGCAGCTCTACGCTGGCCTCGACCCGAAGACCCTCTACTGAGCGATGCCCCCGCGCCGTCCACCCGTTCCGTGGCTGAAGCCGGGACTCTTCGCCGGAGCGCTGATCCCGCTCGGAGTGCTCGTCTGGCGCGCGGCCCACCGGACCCTGGGAGCAGACGCGATCGCCATCGGGCTGAACCAGCTCGGGTACCTGGCGCTGGTGTTCCTGATGGCCTCGCTGGCCTGCACGCCGCTGAAGATCCTCACCGGGTGGACGTGGCCCATCCGCGTCCGGCGGATGCTGGGGCTCTTCGCCTTCTTCTACGGGTCCCTGCATCTGCTGACCTACGTGGGAATCGACCAGCAGCTCGACTGGGCGGTGCTGTGGGGCGACGTGACCCACCGGAAGTTCATGATCGTGGGGTTCCTCGCCTTCCTCTGCCTGGCGCCGCTGGCCTGGACCAGCACCGATGCCTCGGTGCGCCGGCTGGGATTCGCCCGGTGGAAGTCGCTCCACCGGCTGGCCTACGTGGCCGGCGTGCTCGCGGTGGTGCATTTCATCTGGAGAGTGAAATCGGACGTCCGGGTGCCGATGACCTGGGCCGCGATCCTCGCTGCGCTGTTCCTGATCCGCATCGCCGACTCGGTGCGCACCCGTCGCAGGAAGCGGGCTCGGGAGCTGGTCGCCGCGCGGTCGGTGGACGTCGGGACGCCCGGCTAACGCCGAAACTCTCGGCGTTGGCGGATCCTGCTCGCCCTTACGGGGGCGCCGGTCGCTCGTTGTTCTCGAGCTCGGCGCGGCGGGTGAGGCCGGTGACGAAGGACCGGGTGAGCCCCGATTCCGACTCCGCTCCCGTCCAGCGCTCGAAGTCCTCGGGCGAACGCGGCCGAGGCAGCAGGCGCGCTCCGAGCGCCAGCAGCTCGGAGACCAGACCCGGGGCGAGACCCTGGAGACGGGCGCCGGTCCGCGCGCGGCCGGTGAGGATGATCTCGGCCTTGCCGAGCTCGATGCCGCGGACGATGGCCCTGGCCGCCGCGCGGGCGCTCATCGAGAGGTAGGGGAGCGAGTCGAGCACCTTGAACCAGGCGTACTCGACCGAATGCTGGCCCTTCACCGCGACGTGGCGAGGGCTGCCGGTGCGCATCAGGCCGGGGCAGACGGTGGTGACGACGATGCCGTCCCGGCGGAGCTCCGCGTGGAGCCCCTCGCTCCAGCCGACCAGCGCGAACTTGCTGGCCACATACGGCAGCAGGTGCGGCGTGGGCACCTTCCCGCCGACGCTGGCGATGTTGACGATGCGCCCGTCGCGGCGCTCGCGCATTCCGGGCAGCACCGCCTGGACCAGGAAGAGCGGCCCGAAGAAGTGCGTGTCCATCGCCTCCTGGTAGTCCGAGACACGCATCGTCTCCTCGGGCCCGATCTGGATGACGCCGGCGTTGTTGATCAGCACGTCCACGCGGCCGAACCGCTGGATCACCTCGCGCACCACCCGCTGCACCTGATCCTGGAAGCGCACGTCGCAGGCGAAGGTCTCGACCTCGGCACCGAGGGGCCGGATCTCCTCCCGGGCGCGCGCGAGCTCCTCGTCGTCACGGGCGAGCAGGGCAAGCCGGGCGCCCCGGTGCGCGAGCACGCGCGCGAGCTCCAGGCCCAGGCCCCGCGAACCGCCGGTGAGGAGCACCACCTTCCCGGTCAGGTCGCAGCGAGGACGGGTGAGCTCGCGTCCGAGCCACGCGCCCGCCACCGCGATCGCCCCGAGGGTCTTCCAGTCCAGGCCTTGCCGTCCCATGCCCGCGAGGGTAGTCACCCGCCGGCGTCTCGCCCGGGGGCGGGGTGGCCGCTCGCCCGGGTGCCCGCAGGGGAAGCGGCTGCGTGCTCGCTCTCAGCGAACCCGTTCGAGGACCAGCGTCTCCGTCTCCTCCCGTCCGTTCGCGGAGTACGCCTCCTCGCGGACGAGGTGGTCGGCATCGCGCCAGCGGAACGTCAGGCGGACGAGGTGTGAGTCGGCCGCGGACCGGAGGTTGGTGGCGTCGAGGAAGTCGAACACCAGCGCATCGGTGGAGGGGCCGACGCGGAGTCGAAGTCGCGGCTGGTTCCCCTGGGCGCAGTAGTGCGTCGCGAGCAGGCGCTCGCCGTCGAGGTGGAACACGGTCTGGGTCGGCTGCTTCGCCGGATCGCCGAACTCCTCGACCAGCGCGGTGTCCGCCGAGATGAGCCGGTAGCGGATGCGGAAGGCCTTGCTCGACGGCGTGGATGCCTCGGCGCGCTGCCAGGTCCCGACCAGGGCCTTCAGCCGGTCCCACGACGCGGAGGCATCCGAGGCCCGGGCGGGCATCGCGAGCAGCCCGAGGAGGATCGCGACCGGCCGGCGGACGCACATGGCCCGAGCATAGGGCGTTGCCTCCCGTCGGCGGCTGAACGTATGTTCAGCAGGCGATGGACCGGGCGGAGCTCCTGTCGATGGTGAAGCGCCTCGGCGCCGAGTTCCGGAAGCGGGGGATGCACGGCCATCTCGCGCCGCTGCGGCTCTACTGGCTCGCGCTCCGGCACGGCCTCGTGCAACCGGACCGCCACGGCCTCCACGTCCAGCTCTCGGAGGAGATGATCGTCGAGTGGTTCAAGCTGCTCCGGCTGCCGCCCTACGAGCGCGCCTACCCGGTGCAGCCGCCCGGCTCGCGCTGCCCGTCGTGCCGGCCCGGCGAGGGTCCGGCGGTGGAGGTGGTCACCGAGCGGACCTTCCCCGAGGGGCGGAAGGTCGCCTGTCTCGCGTGCCGCGCCGCCTGGCTCGAGCTCGAGCCGCTCACGCGGATGGGCCGGGGCTCGGACGCGTCGCGGAGGAAGCGCTCCGAGAGGTGATTGCAAGCGCCGGAACGTCGCGGTAGCTGCCCCGGATGCATCGTGCGCGACCCGGTCTCACGGAACGGCTCCAGGAACGGTGGGCGAACGCACGGGGGTGACGGGCCCGAGCTCGACCGTCAGGAGCGCGGCGCTCTTGCGTGAAAGGGGCATGAACCTCGGGACCGAAGGCCGCGACCTCCCTCTGGATCGGGGCCAGTCGATCAGCATCGCCAGCCGTGTCCGCTGGCGGAGCGCGTCCAGGGCGATCGGGTGCCTCGCGTTCCTGGTCCTGACGGCCGTGCGTGCGCAGGAAGGGCACGAGCACCACCATTCGATGGAGTCGATGTCGATGACCGCGAGCACCACGCCGCTCGGCCTCGACATGTCCCGGATCGGGTCGGGTACGGCCTGGCAGCCGGACGACACGCCGATGGCCGGAGTCCACTTCCAGCCGGGCGCCGGGTGGGACCTGATGCTCCACTGGAACCTCGTCGCCGGGTTCGATGCCCAGACGACACCGCGGGGAGGCCACCAGTGGACCAGCATGAACTGGGTGATGTTCATGGCCCAGCACGACCTCCTGGGTGGACAGGTCACCGGACGGGTGATGCTCTCCGCGGAACCCTTCACCACCGGCGGGAAGCGTGGCTATCCGCTGCTCCTCCAGACCGGCGAGGAGGTCGGGGGCGAGCAGCTCCACGACCGGCAACACCCGCACGATTTCTTCATGGAGGTGGCGGCGATCTACCAGCACGAGCTCACCCGATGGCTCGCGATGGAGGTGTACGCGGCGGCCTCCGGCGAGCCCGCGCTCGGTCCGGTCGCCTTTCCGCACCGTGCCTCGGCGATGCCAAACCCGTTCGCGGCGCTCGGGCATCACTGGCAGGACTCGACCCACATCGCCTTCGGCGTCCTCACCGCCGGTCTCTACACCGAGTGGCTGAAGCTGGAGGGTAGCGGGTTCAACGGTCGAGAGCCGGACGAGAACCGTTACGGCTTCGACTTTGGCAGCCTCGACTCGTGGTCGCTCCGGCTGTCGTGGAATCCGGCCAGGCAGTGGAGCGCGCAGGTCTCGTACGGGCATCTCGCCGAGCCCGAGGCGCACGCGCCGGGAGTCAGCGTGGACCGCTTCACGGCGTCGGTCCTGCACAGCTGGCGTCCCGGCCCAGAGGCGTCGTGGAACACCTCGCTGGTCTACGGACAGAACTGGTACTCCGGGCCGGTGCCGACGACGCGCGCGGTGCTGCTCGAGTCGGCGCTCGAGTGGAAGGCCGACACCGTCTTCGGGCGACTCGAGTATGTGCAGCGGTCGGGCGACGACCTGGCCCTCGAGCACGAGGCCACCGCGCCGCCGGGAATCGCGACCGAGGTCTTCGACTCCTGCGTGCTCGAACTGGGCTACGTGAGACGGCTGGCGACGTTCGGCCCGCTGAACGTGGGGCTCGGGGTCGTCGGCTCGCTCTACGTGCTCGACGGCGGGCTCCGCGGCTTCTACGGCGGACAGCAGTTCCCGGTGGCAGGCATGGTGTTCGTCCGCCTCTGGCCGGTGGAGATGCACCACTCCATGCCGGGGATGAACCATGCAGAGATGGAGCGCTGACCCAAGGGAGAACCCATGAGCGAGGCGCTCTTCACCACCGTCGAGGCGATCGAGGGGATGCGTCGCGAAGCAGGACGTCGCCACCTCGAGTTCCTGCGGGTGCCTGACCTGAGCGCTGGCCTCTACCGGCTCGAGGCGGGGGCCAGCGACCCCCAGAAGCCGCACGCCGAGGACGAGGTCTATCTCGTGGTCCGCGGCCGGTCCCGCTTCCGGGTCGGCACGGACGAGCGGTCGGGCCGGGGTCGGTGCTCTTCGTCCCGGCGCGGATGGAGCACCGCTTCGTCGACATCCGGGAGCCGCTCGAGGTGCTCGTCGTCTTCGGACCGGCGGAGGGCTCCCGCGGCTGACGGTTCCTGCGCGCTCGGCGGATCCGAGGCGCCTCCGACCTTCTAGCCTCGGCGCGCGAGCAGCGGCGCGGCGAGGCGGAGCACGGGGACCCGGCGGATCCGCTGGTCGTAGGACGGATGGCGGAGCAGGAAGAACCGGCGGCGCGCGTCGGCGTCGCCGGCGAACGCGGGATCTCGGAGCCGCTCCTCGAAGGCTGCCCGCAGCGCCGGATCGCGCGCCAGCTCCGCCTCGGCCCACGGCTCGAGCAAGTACGCCTCGACGTATTCCTGCTGCTGGAAGGCGCCGTTGAAGCTTCCCCAGGCGGCCAGCGAGTCGGGGCCGGTGGGCTCGAGCAGGTGGGCGGCGAGCGCCGCGCGCGGCTGCGCGAGTGGAACGACGAGGGTGCCCCGCGGCAGCTCCTCGGCTCGCGGGTCCGACCAGGCGCCCACCGGGTCCAGACGCTGCCGTCCCTCGTAGGGAGCTGCCGCCGGCCGGGGATCGAACAGCTCGAACGACGAGACGCGGGCGCGCGCCGGGCGGGTCAGCGCGCGGTGCTCGATGCCGTGGCGATCGAGGGCCTCGGCGACGAGCGCAGCCCATCCCGTTGAGATGGCCCATCCCCCGCGCGGGAGCTCGACGTGGATGGTGGACACCATCCGGCTGCGCAGCGGGACACGCCACGGCTGGGGCCGGTCGAGATGGAAGCGGAGGTACGTGCCACCGGTCGCGGGGGAGGGCGCGCGATCGTAGGCATACGCGGGGAAGTCGATGGTCTCGGTCTCCTCGGTGGCGGCGAACGCCAGATCGAGCGCGGTGGGTGGCTTGTTCCGGGTGTCGGCGTCCAGGCCGCGCATCCGCACGCGCCAGGCCGGTCCGTGCTGCCGCACCGACGTCAGCACCGCCGCGAGGACGTCGCGTGTGGTCACCACCCGATGCCGGTAGTCCTTCCAGCTGTGAGTCTCGACGAGCACCGCCAGGCGATTCCGGAGCCCCCAGTAGCTGTGCGAGAAGCGCGGCGGGTAGACGGTGCGGGTGAAGCCCGAGGCCGGGTCGTCATCGCGCACGAGCGAGGGATAGAAGTCGAGCGGCAGGTGTCCCCCGGCGCGGAGATCGGCGTGGATCTCGTCCTGGAGCACGCGGGCCATCGCCTGCATCCGCGGCGGACCCTCGATGAGCGGCGCGACGAGGAGCGACACGTCCGGAAGGAAGTGCGCGCCGTCGGTGACGTGCAGGTCGACGAACACCAGCGGGTCCCAGGCCTGGAGCGCGGGCAGCAGGGCGCGCATCTCGGGCGAGTCCGCCTTCATCCAGTCGCGGTTCAGGTTCAGGTTGCGGGCGTTGGTGCGCCAGCCCTGGGAGCGAGGCCCGTTCTGGTTGGGGCGATGGTGCGGAGACGAGTGCTCGTGCCCGTCGACGTTGAAGATGGGGACGAAGACGAAGGTGACGTGGCGGAGGATGCCGGGCAGAGCCGTACCCTCGAGCAGCTCGCGCAGGAGCTGGAAGCCGGCGTCCTTGCCGTCGATCTCCCCTGGGTGGATCCCCGCCAGGGCGAAGACCACCGGGCGTCCCCGGCGACGGGCCTTCTCCGGGGTGAGCGTTCCGTCCTCGCTGGCGGCGAGCATCCAGAGGGGGCGACCCTCGCTGGTGGTGCCGAAGCGGTCGGCGCGGAGCCTTCCGCGGAACCGTCGGGTGAAGGCGCGGACGAGCGCGTCGACTTCCGAGGCCGGTCCGGTCTCGGCATATCCAGTGCGCTCGGCGTGGGTCTCGAGGGGGCGGGTCGTCGTTCGGGCCATCGGGCCGCGCAGTCTGGACGAGAACGGGCCTACAGCGGGAGCACAGGTTGCAGCGCGCCTTCGTGCTGCAGCAACCAGCGCTTTCGCTCCAGCCCGCCGCCGAAGCCGGTGAGGCTCCCGTCGGAGCCTATGACCCGATGGCAGGGGATCACGACCGGCACCGGGTTCTGCCCGTTGGCGGCGCCGACCGCGCGGGTGGCCTTCGGGTCTCCGAGCTCCTCGGCGAGGCGGCGGTAGCTCCAGGTCTTGCCGGCGGGGATGCGGCGGAGCGCTTCCCAGGCGCGACGCTGGAAGTCGGTGCCGTGGAGGCGGACCGGCACGCGCGCGAGCGCGTCGACGTCGCCGGCGAAGAATCGCCGGAGGACGCCAGAGACGCCGGCCGGATCGGGGACCTCGACCCACGCGCATCGTCCCAGCACGCGGGTCGCCCAGGTGCGGAGCGGGGCGAGACCGTCGAAGGTGACCGCGACGAGGACGCCGTCCTCGGCGGCGAGCCCGAGGGGTCCGACGGGAGAAGGGAGGGTGGCGATCTCCAGGGTCCTCATGCCGCGTCCTCCGACCAGAGCCACAGGGTCGCGTAGCCGCGCCAGGGCCGCCAGCGCTCGGCGCGGCGCTCCACCTCGCGGGCGCTGGCGAGGAGCCCCTTCCGTCCGAGCGCCCGGCGCAGGCCGAGGTCGGCCGCGGGAAGCGCGTCGGGGTCGCCGAGCGCGCGGAGGGCGACGATCGACGCGGTCCAGGGGCCGATGCCGCGGATGGAGCAGAGCGCGGCGACGACGTCGTCCAGCGGCCAGGTGCCGTCGAGGCGCAGCGCTCCCGAGGACACGGCGGCGGCGAGTGCACGCACGACGGGCGCGCGCAGCCGGAGACCGGGCACCGTCTCCAGCTCGGCGGAGGCGAGGACCTCGGGGGTGGGAAAGCCACGCCACGGGCCCCCGGGGAGCTCCGACCACGGCGGTCCGAGCGCCTCGACGAGGCGGCGGGCGACGGTGACGGCCGCGGGGACGGAGATCTGCTGGCCGATGACCGCGCGGACGGCGACCTCGAACGGTTCCCAGGCGCCGGGGACGCGGAGCCCGGGGCGCCGGGCGATGACGCGACGGAGGCGCAGGTCGCGCTCGAGCGCCCGGCGGATCCGGCGGGGGTCGGTGCGGGTGTCGAAGAGGCGTTCCAGGCGGGCCCGGGTCGGGGGATCGAGCGGCACCGGGGTCTCGATCTCGAGTGCGCGTGCGCCGACGTCGACGCTGAGCAGCGCGGGCCTCCCGGAGATCAGGGTGGCGCGCTGCCAGGTGGATCCCACGACGCGCTCGACGCCGGGGAGGGCACGGGCGCCGAGGAAGCGGAGGACCCAGGCGGCGTCGTAGGGCCGGGTGACGGGAATCGTCTCGCGCATCGGAGGTGGAACGTGCCGCGGAGCTCGCCGGAAGTCTTGTCGGTTCCTGCGCCTCACGGCGAACGGTCTTGCGGCGCCGGTGCCCGGGGCGCTCGTGCGGAGGTGTTTCACACCGTGCGGAGGTGTTTGACACCGCCGCGAAGGGGCGCGTGCAGCCGGTCAGGGGACGTGCCCCGCCCGTGCGGAGATGTTTGACACCCTCGCGAACGGCGGCGGGCACCCCGTCATGACGACGTGCCGCACCCGACCCCGACGAGGTGTCCCGGACGAGGTGTCTGGCACCTCGCCACCGGCACCTCGCCACCGGCACCTCGCCACCGGCACCTCGCCACCGCCCATCGCCACCGGCACCTCGCCACCGCCCATCGCCACCGGCACCCCGCGACCGGTCCCGAGCGCGATCGCCGCGAAGGTGTTTGACACCTCCGTGAGCGCCGCGGCGCAGCCCTAGTGTCGGTCGCTGTACGCGATTGACCCACGAACCGGAGTTCAGTGGGTCTAAAATACATCGGGAACATAATTGTCCGCGTTTGTCTGTTCGCACACCGAGCGTGGAATCGGCGGGGGCTGGTCCGCGATCGCCCCCGTCCCTACCTCCTGCCCTCGGACGCACGAGGCGGGCTCATCGGCGCCGCCGCCAGGAGGAACGGAACCGTGGGAATCATCACCATGATCGTGATCGGCGTGGTCGCGGGGCTCATCGCCCGCGCCATCGTGCCGGGACGGCAGTCGATGGGCGTGCTCGCCACCATCCTGCTGGGCATCGTGGGCAGCTTCGTCGGCGGACTGCTCGGCTCGCTCTTCAGCAGAGACGGCAACCTCGTGGACCTGCGGCCCTCGGGACTTCTGTGGTCCATCATCGGGGCCGTCGTCGTGCTGCTGCTCGTCGGATTCGCCGGCCGCCGCCGCGCGGTCTGACTCAGCCGAGCACCGGCGACCCCGGGCTGAATCCGGGGAACACCCGCGAGGCGTCTTGCAGCGCGAGCTGACCCCGCGCCGCCTCCCAGAGCACGGCCCGCACATCGGTACCGATCGCCAGGTCTCGCTCCTCGAAGAGCTCGGACCTGCCAAGCCCACGATAGCCCCCCACCACCCGCCCCCCGCGCACGCCGCCGCCGAGCACCAGCATCACCGAGGCAGTGCCGTGGTCCGTGCCCCGGTTGCCGTTCTCCCGCGCGGTTCGCCCGAACTCCGTCATCACCACCACCCGGGTGTCCGCCCAGCGTGCTCCGAGGTCGCGCGCGAACGCCGCAAGCGCCCCGCCCAGCTCGGTCAAGCGTGACGCAAGCTGCCCCTTCTCCGTGCCCTCTCCGACGTGGGTGTCCCAGCCTCCCATGTCGGTCACCGCCACCTGCAGCCCAACGCCCGAGCGGATGAGCCGCGCCACGTCCTGGAGCCGGCGCGCGACGGGGGCGTTGCCGTACTCGGCGCCGTTGGACGGGGGCAGCTGGGCGAGCTTGGCCGACCCGGCCTCTCGCAGCGCCTCGAAGGTCTCGAGCCCGGTGGTGCGCAGCGCGGTGTCCACCGCCTGGGCATAGAGCGCATCGAACGCGCCGCTGCTGCCCGGGCCGCCGGGGAGCCGGAACTGGCCCAGGGACGACATCGCGACCGCCGGCGCGTCACCCACCAGCATCCGCGGGAGCGTGGGCTGCACCGCCACCACGCGGAAGGCGCCGTCCCGACCGCTCGCCCGCTGCACCGCGCGGTTCAGCCAGCCGTCGGCGGTGGATTTGAGCCCGGGCGTGCCGCTCTCGCAGAAGTCCTGCGCGTCGAAATGCGAGCGGGTTGCCCCGGGCAGCCCGGCCGCGTGCACGATGCCCAGCGTCCCGTCGCTCCAGAGCGGCATCAGGGGCGCGAGCGCCGGATGGAGCGCGAACACGTCGTCCAGCCGCAGCGCCCCTCCGTCCTTCCCGGGCGCGGCGAGCGCCAGAGTGGGCCGCGCGGCGCGATAGGCGGGATCTCCCACCGGCGGGACGATCGACAGCCCGTCTGCCCCTCCGCGGAGGAACACCAGCACCAGCGTCTTGCCGGTGGCCGCCTCCGACGCGGCGAGCGCGCGTCCGAGGAACCCGGGCACGGCGCCCAGCGCGGCGAGCGCGCCGGCCGACCGGAGGAACTGGCGGCGAGAGAATGGGCTCATTGAGTCTGGAACTCCGGCGCGCCGAGGAGAAGGCCGACCAGTTTCGCGCCGTCGAGCCGGCGCCGCTCGCCGTCGGGCATGACCTCACTCGCGCCCAGCGCCGCGAGCACCGTGGCACGAGTCTGCTCACCCAGCGGCCGATGGAGGATCGCGCGCGCGGTCCGGTCCACGACCTCGTCGGGCGCTCCGTCCATCGCGGGGAGCGGGACCTCGGTACCGGTCATCCTCCCCGAGGCGAGCTTCAGCCCGAAGTCGATACGTGCCACCAGCGCTCCCGGGTTGACCCAGGGTTGCGAGACCTCCGGCCAGCCGGTGGGCGGCTGGGCGCGGTACAGCGGCTGGCCCATCCGGTTCAGCGCCTGCACCATCGGCACATCGCCCGCGGTGGTTCCGCCGAGCGCGCGCACGGCCGAGACGGTGAACTCGAGCGGCGTCTTCACCTTGGCGGCGCGTGCGGCATCGCTCCAGAACTCGGGGCTCTCGAACAGCGCGCGGTAGGTCGCGGTCAGGTCGCCCCCGGTCCGCAGGAACACCTGGGCCACACGCTCCACCAGCTCCGGCGGGGGAGCGTCCATGACGAACTTCTGCGCGAGCTTCCGGGCGATGAAGTGCGCCGTCGACGGATGGGTGGCGAGCAGATCGAGCACGCGCTCGCCGTCCTCCATCCCAGCGCCCGCGGGAATCTCGGTCCCGAGCACTCGCTTGCTGCCGGTGTCGTGCGCGCGGGGGTGGAACTCGAAGGCGCCATCCTCGTTGGGCTTCCGGATGCCCCAGCCGGTGAAGCACCGCGCGACTTCCCGGACGTCGTCCTGCGTGTATCCGCCGTCGACCCCGAGGGTGTGCAGCTCCAGCAGCTCCCGGCCGTAGTTCTCGTTCAGTCCGGTCCGCCCCTTCTTCGGCAGCGAGAGGCTCTCCCGGGTCGACGTCCAGTTGTCGAGGTAGAAGAGCATCGCCGGGTGATGCGCCACGGCGCCGAGCAGCTCGCGGAACGTCCCGAAGAGATGCGCCCGGATCGCCTCGCGCTCGTACGGCGACACCATCCACCGCACCGCGCCCTTGTCCGCCGAGACGTTGAAGTGGTTGAACCAGAAGTCGACGAGCGTTTCCTGGAACTGGCGACGGCTCACCGTCGCGCGGATGAGCCGCGCGGCGACGAGCTCGGCACCCACCTGCCGCGGCAGCTGGAACGGCTCGACCACGCCGGCGAGCTCGGCCCGCATCGCCTCGGGGCTCTTGCCCTCCAGCCGGATGCCCTTCGCCTCGGCCACCTTCTTCGCCCGGGGGTAGTACGCCACGAGCTCGGCGGTGCTCATCGAGAGCGAGGGGAAGTCGGCGAGTCGCTTCTCCACCTCCGCGTCGTCGATGCGCGCGGGCCTGAGCTGCCAGGCGATCCATGCCGCCGGGCCCATCGCCTCGACCTGACGCACGTCCGTGGGCGAGGGCCCGTAGGCCAGGCGATTGAGCACGTGCACCGCCTGCTCCTCGGAGGACCACGTCACCGCTGGCAGGTGCAGCGGCTCGGCCCCACGCGACGAGGGACTCGCCGCGGTGCCCGTCCCCGTGGAGGCCGTGGCGCAGCCGAACAGCAGGACGAGGGCCATCAGGGGGTGACGCATGCTGATGGGGTTGAACACCGGAAGGCCCCCGAGAGTTACCCGGCGCACGTCAGGCCTCTGTGGCACACGCAACGCGTCAATGCGACAGTCGGGCTCCATGGACCGACCGACCGTCCGGCCCGCCGGGCTGGCCCTCTGCGCCGCCGTGCTCTGTCTCCCCGGAAGCGCCTGGGCCCAGGCCACCGAGGCCCACGCGGACACCGGCGATACGGCGTGGATGCTGATCAGCGCCGCCCTGGTGCTCCTGATGACTCCGGGCCTGGCGCTCTTCTATGGCGGGATGGTCCGGCGGAAGAACGTGCTCGCCACCCTGATGTACAGCCACTTCGCGCTGGCGCTGGTGACGGTGCAGTGGGTGCTCTTCGGGTACTCGCTGACCTTCGGAAAGACCCACGGCGGACTCATCGGCGGGACCGACTACCTGTTCCTGAACGGCATGGTCGGGACCCTGAAGGGCAGCGTCCCGGCGCTGGTCTTCATGGCGTTCCAGATGAAGTTCGCCATCATCACTCCCGCGCTGATCAGCGGCGCCTTCGTGGAGCGCATGAAGTTCAGCGCCTACGTGGCCTTCACCCTGCTGTGGACGACGCTGGTCTACGACCCGGTGGCGCACTGGGTCTGGGCGGATGGCGGGTGGATGGCGGCGCTGGGCGTGCTCGACTTCGCTGGCGGCACGGTCGTGCACTGGACCGCGGGGCTCTCGGCGCTGATCTGCGCGCTGTTCGTCGGCAAGCGCGTGGGTCACGGCAAGGACAAGTTCATCCCCCATGACCTGCCGATGACCATCACCGGCGCCGGCCTGCTGTGGTTCGGGTGGTTCGGATTCAACGCGGGCAGCGCGCTGTCCGCCGGGCAGATCGCGGCGCTGGCCTTCTCCACCACCCACATCGCGGCGGCGTCCGCGGCGATGTCCTGGGTGTTCGCCGAGTGGGTGTTCCGCCGCAAGCCCACGCTCCTCGGCTTCGTCTCCGGTCTGGTCGCCGGTCTTGTCGCCATCACCCCCGCGGCGGGCTTCGTGTCCCCCGCGGCGTCGCTCGTCATCGGGGCACTCGCCGGGGTCGTCTGCTGGGGCGCGGTGCAGCTCAAGGAGCGGAAGTTCCACTACGACGACTCCCTCGACGCCTGGGGCGTGCACGGCGTGGGTGGCATGCTCGGCGCGCTCCTGGTGGGGGTGTTCTCGCGCAAGGTGCTCAACCCCGCGGGGGCCGATGGGCTGGTCGCCGGAGATCCGTCGCTCCTCTGGAAGCAGGCGGTGGGGCTGCTCGCCGCCGGGGGCTACACGCTGGTGATGACCCTCGGGATCCTCTTCGTGCTCGACCGGACGATGGGTCTTCGCGTCCACGAGGACGAGGAGCGCGAGGGCCTGGACGCGACCCAGCACGGCGAGGCGGCCTACACCTCCTGAGCCCGGGCCGACGACCTGCTGGCGCGCCTCGGCAAGCGGCCGCCTTGGACCTCGGCCGCGAGTGTCTGGTGCGTTCGCGCTACTGGGTGATGGGCGTCCGGGTGCAGTCGTCCGTGAGCGGGATTCGACCGCCGGGCGGGGCCACCATCTCGAAGTCCGAGACCTGGATCGATGCGAGGTCGTGCGAGTCCAGGTATGCGGCGGCGCTCCGGTCCATCGTGAGCGGGACGTTTCCACCGTCGGCGAGGATCATCCCGTACTTCTGGAGCGCCACGGCCACCGCGCGGGCGGCCGCGCTCGGCAGGCGCGAGAGGTCGAAGTCGGATCTCAGGCGGAAGCGCGCGCCGTAGGGAGGATAGAGCGCATCGCCCGCGGGCGAGCCGGCGTGCGTCGCGGGGTGGACGAACACGCCGGCGGCCATGCGCGGGTTGGGAAGGATGAAGCGAAGCGCGTGTGGAACGACACCCGCCTGGAGCTCGGCCCCCGTCACCAGGAGCGAGGCGATCGGCAGTCCCGCCGCGTCCGCGCTGGTGCACTGGTCGCCGCGAGAGTAGGGCGTGCCGGATTGCCAGTAGTCACGGTCCAGGTCCCAGACCACGGCGCACACCGTGGTGAAGGGCGAGCCGGTGGACAGGCCGCCGGCGATGTTCGCCTGGTACAGCTCGTACAGACGGCGGCCCTGGTACACGAGGAGGTGGCAGTCGTTCCGCGAGACGTCACAGGCGTACGTGGACGACCCCTCGGTGGCGCCGCCTGCCGGGACGGGGACCGGAACCTGGTCGCAGTCGGGGCTGTAGTAGCCCGGTGCCGGAGTGAACGCGCGTGGCTGGACCGAGGAGTCGGCATGGAGCATGGCGAAGCTGAAGTCGATCTGCATCGCTCCGGTCCCCCAGCCAGCGTCGGCGAGGTGGGCGATGATCTGCACCGAGCTGGGATCGAGCGGCGCCCCCGACACGTCCTGATAGAGCGTCGCTCCGGCCGGGAACCGGTCGCCGGTTCCCGTTCCTCCGTCGGTCCCGGGGCTGCCCGCGTCTCCGGATCCTCCATCCGGTCCGCCGGCGCCGGCATCGGTGCCTCCCGGGCCCGAGTCCGCCGAACCACCGTCGGGGCCGGCGGGCCCGGCGTCTGGCGGGGCCTCGAACCCGGACTCGCCCGGGGGAGGAAGCACCTGTCCGCTGCAGGCCCAGAGCACGAACGCCGCGGACAGGCCCACGGTCGCGGCGCCGAGCACCTGCCGGAGCTGACGTCGTGCGAGCATGTCTCTGGAGAAACTCTACCGACGACCCCCTCGGCGATGAGAGGAGCCGGGAGGGGCAGGTGTGGGAGAGCGTGGCGATGACCAGCCTCGTGGGGCTCGGGATGACGCTCGGCTACGCGGGCACGCTGCTGGCAACGGCGGCGCGCCGGCCGTTCCGGACGCCGGGGCGGCCGTCGTGGAGCATCGGAGACGAGGCGCGGGCGCTGTACCTCCGGCGATTCTGGCGACGGATGCGCACGCTGCCAGTGGCGGAACGGCGCCGGCGGCTCGACTCGGTTCCGGTCCTGCTCCCCGGCGCGCTCCTGCGCACGAGACGCCGCCGCGACTCGCTCGCCGGCGTTCCGGTGACCTGGGTCACGCCGCGCGCCGGTCCCGAGCCGAGGCTCGTGCTCTACGTGCATGGCGGCGGCTTCACCGTCGGCTCGTCACGGATGGTCAGGGACCTTCTCGCCCGGCTGGCACTGGCGAGCAGCGCGCGGATCCTCTCGCCGGACTACCGGCTGGCCCCCGAGCATCCCTGGCCGGCGGCGCTGGACGACCTGCGCGCGGTGTGGCGGGCGGCGCTCGCCGAGCACGCCCCGAAGCTCATCGTCCTCGCGGGCGACTCGGCGGGAGGGAATCTGGTCCTCGCGCTCCTGCTCGAGCTGCGCGACCGGGGCGAGCCGCTGCCGGCGGGCGCGGTCCTGTTCTCGCCGTGGGTGGATCTGGCCTGCAGCGCCGCGTCGTTCCGGACCAACGCCGACGTGGACGTGCTGGACCGGGAGCTGTTGCTCGAGGAGGCCGCCGGGTACGCGGGGGGCGGCGACCCGTCCCGTCCCGCGCTCTCACCGCTCCACGCCGAGCTCGCCGGACTGCCGCCGCTCTACCTCCAGGCGGCCGGCGCCGAGCTGCTTCGCGACGACGTCGAGGCGTTCGCCACCCGAGCCCGTGCCGCTGGCGTCCCGGCGGCGCTGGACGTCTTCGACGACCAGGTCCACGACTTCCAGGCCTTTGGCGCGCTGTCCCGGACCAGTCTGGACGCCATCACGCGCGCGGGCGAGGCGGTCCAGGTGTTCGCCCCCGTCCCGAAGATGGCGCGGGGCTGACGGACCGGGGGGGAGTGCACCTTCGATCCTGTCCGAAGAGGGGCTGTCCGGATGGGCGCTTCGGGAGGACGGTCGGGTGGCGCCGCCTCGCGGAGCTCGATCCACGGCGGCCGCAACACCGGGAGTCCCCCATGAGACCGATTCACCTTCGCCTGCTCGCAACGCTCGTCGCGGTCCTGGGCCTTGCCGGGAGCGGCTGCGCCACGGCGGGCCTCCCCTCGGGCATCACCAGCAATCCGCTGGTGAGCGCGCTGACCTCCGGTCTCGGAGTCAGCCCCGAGCAGGCGGTGGGCGGCACCGGCGCGATGATGGGCCTCGCGCAGAACAAGCTGTCGCCGGATCAGCTCGGGTCCATCACCAGCGCCGTGCCTGGTCTCGGCGACATCACCAAGGCCGCCGGACCGCTGCTCGGGGGAGCGTCCCTGAACAGCCTTGCCGACGTCACGAGTGCCTTCTCCAAGCTGGGACTGTCGCCGGACATGGTGGGAAAGTTCGCGCCCATCATCGGTGACGCGATCTCCAAGGGAGGAGGCTCGCAGGTGGCGAGCCTGTTCACCGGTCTTTTCAAGTAGCACCCTGGAGGGGAGAACCATGCGGAACGCTGCACGCTGGCTGGTCCTTGCCGTCGCGCTCTCGACCACCGTGGTTCGCGCCGACGAGGCCGCGGACCTCGCGGCCCGGGTCAAGGCCGAGCTGAAGAAGATCGACGCGCGTCTGAAGCTGACGACGGATCAGAAGGACAAGCTCAAGGGCATCCTCGAGGAGAAGTGGAGCAAGATGGACGCGCTCGACACCGAGTATCGGGCCAAGATGAGGGACGTCCTCACGCCCGCTCAGCAGACGGAGTGGGACAAGATCAAGTCCGAGTACCGGGCCAAGATGGGCAAGGCGAAGTAAGGTCGGGCGCGGGAGGCCCCGCACCCGAACATGAACCGACGCATCTCCTGGGCCGTCGCGCTCTGTGCTCTCGCCGTGTCCCTTCACCCCGCGCCGGCGCGCGCGTTCGAGATCTCCGCCTCGGCGGCGTACTGGACGGAGAGCTCGTCCGCGTTCACGGTGACGTTGGGAAAGCTCTTCGACCTGCCCGGCTTCCAGCTCGGGCCGCGGGTTGGGTTCGCCTACGTGACCTCGCCGAACTCCGCAGGCGTTCCGGTGGACGCCGTGGCGCGCTTCGGGATCGGCATCTTCTACATCGAGGGCCAGGCCGGGGCGTGGTTCCTCTTCTCCCGCGACCCGGTGGTGAGGTTCCACGCCACCGGTGGAGGCGGCCTCGAGCTCGGACCGGTCCACGTCGGCGTCGAGGGGGGATACCTGCACAACGGTGGACTGCTCGGGGCTCGTGTCTCCCTGTCCCTGTGAGCGGCCCCGCCGCTAGAACCCGAACGAGATCGAGAAGAGCAGGCTGAAGGTGTCGAGCGTGATGGTCGCGGCCTCGCCGGGGATGGGGACCCCGGTCGGGAACAGGTCGTCGTTTCCGGTCCCGTGCTCCCACCCGGCGCCCACCGAGGCGCTGAGCTTGCCGATGACGAAGGCGACTCCGGCGCGGAAGCCGATCATGTCGACACGACGGAACACCGCGGTCTCCGGATCGGCCGGCGAGTAGTCCAGATAGGAACCGGCGCTGATGCTGAAGTGCCTCGACAGGTCGAGGTGCAGGCCGAGGCTCCCGTTCCACACCTGGCGAGCGCGGTAGAACACGCCCGGGAAGGCGAGGTCGCTGGTCACGACGGAGCCGGACGTGGTGTCCACCACGCGCGCGGTCTGCTGCGAGGTGAAGAGCGTGTAGCGGTGCGTCCCGTCGTGCCAGCGAACGTCGATCTCGAACCCGAACGGGCCGAACTGGAACGCCGCACCCAGCGAGGCCTCCATCGGGAGCCGGTACTCGAACTCTGCAGCCGGATCCTGGAAGAAGACGTGGCGGGTGCCGACGTTCAGGTTGGTGAGACCTTCGTAGAGGAAGGACCCGCCATCTTTGATCTTGAGTCCTGGGGTCCGATACATCGCCCCGAGCGACATCCAGGAAGCGATGTCCCATTGAATCCCGGCCACGGCGCGGACCTGGAGGGAAGACCCGCCGGCGCTCAGGGTCCGGAGCGTCGCCTGGCTGGAGGTCGCGGTGGTGATCTCTCCCGAGAGCTTCCCTGTGTCGTTGATGGTCGTGTACGGGAACTCGATCGACCCGCCCGCCCGGAAGTTCGCCGCCGCCGCCCAGCCGATGGAGAACGTGGGGACCAGGGTGTTGAAGCTCGAGTGGACCGCGTACGAGACCCGTTGACCGGCTGCAGGCGCGCTGCCAGCCACCGCGCTCTGGTCCCAGTGGACTGGCTGGGCGACGGCGAATCCGAGCCGGACGTACTCCCAGTCGATGACCTCGCGGCCCAGCACCAGGCCGAGGAAGCTGGGAACCGTCTCGAAGCTGGAGACCGGGGACGACTGGTCGAAGCCGCTGCCCCCGAGGGTCGTCAGCTGATAGCCCTGCGCGCTCGCGTTCAGGACGGTCCTCTCGGTGGTGGCGATTCCGGCCGGGTTGTAGAAGAGCGCGGGTGCGTTGCGGGCCCGGGCGACGAATGCGCCGCCCTCCAGTGCCTCGATGAGGCCGGGGTAGACCCGGTCGTAGTTGGGGAGGAGAAGGGTGGGGGGAACAAGGAAGTCGTTCTGCGCGGTGGCGGGTCCCGCCACGGCGAGGAACACCAGCAGCACCCACCGGAAGGGCACGACGGACGCATTCCGCTCGTTCATGTGGAGTCCCCTCGCCGCCGGGCCCTCGATGGAGTCGGTCGGCCAGCCTGCCGCGTCGCACCCTCCCGCCCGGCCGGCAATCGTCCCAAGTGCCTAGATGCCCGGTTTCCCGAGGTTCCTCGGCCGGATCCGGGCCGGGCACGACCAGGTGCCAGACACCTCGTTCCGGACACCTCGTTCCGAGGCGGGGGACCGGCGGGATCGGAATCGGAAGCGAGGGTCCGGGCCGGGTCGGGAACGTGACGAGGTGGACGCGACGAGGTGTCAGGCACCTCGCGAGACGCCCGCGACCGGACGACGTGCCAGAGGCCTCGTCATCGGCTCCGTGACCAGGGCTCATCGGCCGCCGCCGCCGGGTCCTGGACCGACGGGCACCATCCGGTGTCAAGTCTACTTGTCACGCGTCTGGCGGTGGTGCCGGGGGCATGGCCGTCGCCTTTCCGGCGCCGGGGGCTGACAGTCCGGGGGACCCCGGAGTGAAACCGGAAGGCGACCGGAGTAGACGTTGTTCGACGCGGCATGGGAGGGGTCCATGGATGCATCCACACCGGGGGTTCGCGCCGTCCAGCTCATCGAGCGCGACGACCGCGAGCGGAAGGTGATTCAGCAAGAGCTCGAGTCGCTCGGCTTCCAGGTCGAGGCGTTCGCCTCCCTGGCCGAGCGCGCGCCGGATTCGGGTGAGTGCGTGCTGTGTTCCGTCGACGGTCTGGGGCCGCGGTGGGAAGAGCTGGACGAGCTTTTGCTCGAGATGGCCGACGGAACCTCGGTCGTCGTTCTCGGGCGTGCGCCAGCGATGCCGCAGGCGGTTCGCGTGCTGAAGGCGGGCGCGGTGGACGTCCTGTGCAAGCCGGTGGGGCTGCCGGAGCTCCGCCGCGCCGTCGTGGAGGCCTTCGAGCGGACCGAGGCCGAGCGCCAGCGCCATGCGCGCCTCCATGCGCTTCGGCAGCGGCTCGAGCGCCTGACCGCGCGCGAGCAGGAGGTCTTCCAGCGCCTCATCACCGGACAGCTGAACAAGCAGGTGGGTGCCGAGCTGGGCATCACCGAGCGAACGGTGAAGGCGCATCGAGCGTCCATCCTCCGCAAGGTGGCGGTGGGCTCCGTGGCGGAGCTGGTTCGTGTCGCGACCACGATCGAGTTCGGCTGCCAGGAGCTGGTGACGCGGGCGACGAACGGAGGCCAGCCGGTCCTCGCGGAGCCGACCGAGCCTCACCCGCTCACGGCGTGAGCATCGGCAACGGGCTCGCGGGTCGCGCGAGCGGACAGGGCGGTCCCGGGACCGCTCGACGTCCGTCCGATTCGAGGGCAGCCTCGGCGGCGTGACGCTCGACGCCCTCCTGACCGCAGCGCCGCCCTGGCCCCGCCGGGTGGTGTGCCTGACCGAGGAGACGGTCGAGACGCTCTACCTGCTCGGCGCCGGGGACCGGGTGGTGGGAGTCTCCGGCTTCGTCGTGCGTCCACCCGAGGCACGCCGGAAGCCGCGGGTGAGCTCGTTCCTCGACGCGAACTTCGAGCGGATCCTCGAGCTGCGGCCTGACCTGGTGCTCGGCTTCTCGGACCTCCAGGCCGACATCGGCCGGGAGCTCTGCAAGCGCGGCGTGCCGGTCCACCTCTTCAACCAGCGGAGCGTGTCGGAGATCCTGCAGTCGATCCGCCTCACCGGCGCGCTGGTGGGGCTGGCCGAGGAGGCGGACGCGCTCGCGACCCGCCTCGGAGCAGGTCTCGCCCGGCACGCGGATGCCGCCTCGTCGCTGGCCCGGCGTCCCCGCATGTTCTTCGAGGAGTGGCACGAGCCGCTGATCAGCGGCATCCGCTGGTGCAGCGAGCTGCTGGAGCTGGCGGGCGGTGTCGACGTCTGCGCGGAGAGCCGGGCGAGTCAGGGCGCGAAGGGGCGGATCTTCACGCCGGAGGAGGTGGCCCGTCGCGATCCGGAGGGCGTGGTCGCGAGCTGGTGCGGGCGCAAGGCGAAGCCGGAGAAGATCCGCGCCCGGCCCGGCTGGGCAACTGTCCGTGCGGTCGTCGACGACCAGCTCTACGAGATCAAGAGCTCGGTGATCCTCCAGCCGGGACCCGCGGCCCTCACCGAAGGGGTCGATCAGCTGGCGCGGATCGTCGCCGCGGTCGCTCGAGGCGAGCGGCTCGGGAGACCGCGCGAGGGCGACCTCCGCTCGGCGGCTTGAGCGGTCGGAAGTCTCACGGGTCTCGTGCCTCGAGCAGCGGCCGCAGGGCTCGGACCATCCACACCACCGCGAGCGCCACGAGGCAGACCCCCGCGACGGCGAGGGAGCGCCCGACGAGGGCCTGCTCCGTCCACCCGTGGGTCTCCACCAGCACGCTCGCGTCCGACAGGCCGCCGCTCTCGAACTGACCCAGCGGGATCTCTCCCGGATCGCGCCGCGCCATCCACCAGGTCGAGGCGACGTCCGAGAACGCGCCGGCGCCGATCACCAGCAGGCCCCAGCGCAGCCCGCCACGGCGAAACGGGGACGATTCCCCGCCGAACACCGTGCACATCAGCATCGTGCCGAGCACCATCGCCCCCGCGTCGCCTGCGAACGCGATGAGCGCCCGCGCTGGAGCGGGATTCACCAGCAGCCCGAGCAGCACGGTCGTTCCCACCGCGGCCCCCGCCACCGTCCAGGATCGCCGCCCGCCACGGCGGCCGAGCACCACCAGACTCGTCGCACCGCCGAGCAGCAGCCCCACCAGGATCGGCGAACGGCTGTCGGCCATCGGCGTGAACCAGGGCAGCGGGAACGCCGGGACTCCGAGCGCCAGCGCGGTCAACGCGTGCCCGAGCTCGTGCAGTGGCATCCCGAAGAACATCCGCTGGAGGGCATGCCCCAGCTGGCTGCGGGAGAAGAGCGCCGCGACCACGAGGGCGAGCGGCACCGCGACGACCCGCAGCCGGAGCTCGTCGGTCGGCTCCAGGGGACCGGCCATCGCTCGGCGCGCGTTGAAGATCCCGCTGGCAGGTCGTCGCATGCCCGACCGGAAGCGTACTGCAGAGTGGAAGCGTCGCCCGGATGCGGCAGACTGGGGACCGCATGGCGCTCGTCCCCTGCCCGGAGTGTGGCAAGTCGATGTCCACCCAGGCGCCTTCCTGCCCACACTGCGGCTACGCGCCGCCGGCCGGCCCGGTCCGGTTCGCCGCCGTCGGAGAGGCTGCGCCCGACGCAGGCCGACGGACCGAGACGGTCCTCTGGGAGGGGAGCCCGTCGCTCAAGCTGCTCCTGGTCCAGATCCTTCGGACCCTCATCGTGGCCACCGCGGCCATCGTCGCCGCGATCCTGGTGCATCCACTCGCCGTGTCGTTCTTCGAGGACCTGTCGTCGGGCAAGGGCGGCCGGGGTCCGCGTGACGGCTCGCCGGCGACGCTGATCCTGATGGTGATCGTCGGCTCGTACCTCGTCATCCGGGTGATCGTCCTGTCGACCTCGGTGATGCGGCTCCGGAGCACGAAGTACCGGCTCACCAGCCAGCGACTCGTCGTCGAGCAGGGCATCCTCAGCCGCACCCTCGACGAGGTCGACCTGCGCACCGTCGACGACTCGGGGTTCTCTCAGTCCCCGCTCGAGCGGCTGCAGAAGATCGGGACGGTCTGGGTCCTCGCCTCGGACCGGTCCACGCCCCGGCTGGCCCTCCGGGGAATCCCCGACCCCCGCGCGCTCCGCGAGAAGATCCGCGAGAACGCCTACCGGATGAGCCAGGGACAGGTCTTCACCAGGTCGACGTGATGGTCGAGGTGATCCAGACGGACATCACCACCCTCGAGGTGGACGCGATCGTCAACGCGGCCAACAGCGGGCTTCGTGGCGGCGGGGGCGTGGACGGAGCGATCCATCGCGCGGCCGGGCCAGAGCTGCTCGCCGCCTGCCGCCGCTTCGGCGGCTGTCCCACCGGTCAGGCGGTGCTCACCCCCGGCTTCCGCCTCCCGGCCCGCTTCGTCATCCACGCGGTGGGCCCCATCTGGGAGGGCGGCGGCCGCGGTGAGCCCGAGCTGCTCCGGCGCACCTACCAAGCGGCCTTCGACGTCGCCGGCGGCGAGCCGTCGGTGCGCTCCATCGCCTTCCCGGCCATCTCCACCGGCGCGTACGGCTTCCCGCGCGAGCAGGCGGCTCGCATTGCGCTGGAGGTGATGCGCGAGCGGGCGGGTTCCCTGGAGCGGGTAGTGGCGGCGGTGTTCTCCGCCGCGGATCGCGAGCTCTACCTCGCCACGCTGGTCGCGCTCGGTCGAGGTGCTCCGGGCTAGTCTTTCACCGCGGCGAGCGCCCGGAGCAGGCTGGCCTGGAAGATGGGCGCCCGCTGCGGGTCGATCATCCCGTCGAACTTCTCCACCAGCTTGCCGTTGCGCCCGTAGACGTAGGTGCGCGGCATCACGCCGCGGTCGTACTTGAGGAGGAAATCCTCGTTCGCCCAGCAGACCTGGTCCCGGAACCACTGCGGCTGCGTTGCGAGCCAGCCGTCGAGCTTGTGACCCGGCCTCTCCTTCACGAAGACCGGCAGGAAGACGATCCGCTCGCCGTACTCGGCGACCGAGTCGAGCATGAGCGGCATCTGGGCCAGGCACGGCTGGCAGTAGTCGGCCCAGAAGGTCAGGACCACCGCGCGACCCCGGAGGTCCTCGAAGGTGCTCGTGGCGCCGCTCTTGTCGTGGACGATCTGCGGCGTGGCCGCGCACCCCGCGACCAGCAGGCTCGCCACCGCCGACATCAGGAAGTTCCGCATCGACCCCCCTCCTTCGTCGCCGAGCCTAGCCGAGCCCCGCGGCGGGGCACCACTCAGGGCACCGCGATCTCGCGCCCGGTCGCCGCGGTCGACCTCTGCACCACCAGGCCCACCACGGCGCACCCCGCGCAGAACAGCGCCCAGGCTCCGAGCAGCCCCCGGTCGATCAGAACCCCGGCGATGGCGGGCGCGACGATCTGCGCGACCGACTGGAGGGAGGTGTTGAGGCCGAGGACGACTCCCTGCTCGTTCCTCGCCACCGCCTGGGTCACCAGGCTGGTCAGCGACGGCCGGACGACGCCGGTGCCGAAGGAGCTGAAGAGACCGGCGACGAGCAGGAGGGGCACGGCGTAGACCCCGGCGAGCAGGCCGTAGCCGACCGCCATCGAGGCGAAGCCGGCAGCGACGAGCCACGGCTCCCCGAAGCGCCGCGCCAGCTTCCCGAGGAAGCTCTGGACGCCGATGCCCAGCAGGCCGGCGTAGGCGAAGACGAAGCCGACCTCGCGCGCGTGGAACGGCTGGCCGTTCCAGCTGAGCCGGCGCTCGAGGAAGAGCGCCAGGCCGCCGGTGAAGCCGGCGAAGGCCATGACGAAGCAGAAGAACTCCACCAGCAGCCGCGACAGCCCGGGCCGCCGGAAGAACTCGAGGTACTCGCCCCAGGCGAACAGCGAGAGCCGTCGCCCCGCCGGCCCGGCAGCACCGTCGTGAGCGACCGGAGTCGTCGCCGGCAGGAGGAAGATGGTGGCGAGGATGCTGATGGCGGAGAGCCCGGCCGAGACCAGGATGGGAACGGCCAGCCCGAAGCCGGACAGCGCTCCGGAGATGGCGGGCCCGATGAGGAAGCCGATGCCGAAGCTGATGCCGATGATGGCGAAGGAGCGGGTGCGGTTCTCGGGCTCGGTGACGTCGGCGATGTAGGCCTGGGCCAGGACGAGATTCCCGGCGGTGAGCCCGTCGATGATGCGCGCCAGGTACACCACCCAGAGCGAGCCGGCCCCGGCGAGGAGCAGCCGCGAGGCGAACGACCCGAGCTGGGAGACGATGAGCAGCGGCTTGCGACCGGTACGGTCGCTCCAGCGGCCGAGGAACGGGCCGCTCAGGAGCTGGCAGAACGCGTAGGCCGAGACCAGGAGCCCGACCAGGGTGGGGCTCGCCCCGAGCTTCTCCGCGTAGAAGGGCAGCAGCGGCAGGATGATCGTCAGGCCGAGGATGTCGGCCAGGACGATCAGGAAGATGGGGAGGAGCGGCCAGCGCTTCACGGGCCCTCCCCTCACACCAGAAGCGGCCCTCGCGGGCAACCCTCGGTGCAGTTCTCTACGAACGGAGCGCCGAGATCAGGGCGTCGCTGAACTGAGACAGATCGTCCGGTTTCCGGCTGGTGATCCAGCTGCCGTCCTTGACCACCGGCTCGTCCTTCACCCGGGCGCCGATCTGCCGGAGGTCCTCCTGGATGGTGGACCAGGCGGTCAGGGTGCGGCCCTTGACCAGGCCGGCGGTGATCAGCAGCTGCGGGCCGTGGCAGACGGCGGCGAGGGGCTTCTTCGTGGCGTCGAACTCCTTCACGAAGCGCACGAAGCGCTCATCGGCCCGGAGCTTGTCGGGGGAGTAACCGCCAGGGATGACCAGCGCGTCGTAGTCCTGCGGCCGGGCATCGGCGATCGACCGGGTGGCGTTGATCGTGACCTTTCCACGCTTGCCCCTGAGCTCCTCACCGGCCTCGCGTCCGATGATGTCGACCTCGAGGCCCTCCGCCTTCAAGCGGTCGAACGGAACCTTGAGCTCGCTGTCCTCGAATCCCTCTCCGAGCAGCACTGCAACCTTCTTGGCCATGGGCGTCGCCTCCTCGATGTCGTCGAGAATCGACGCTGTGCACCGCGCGAGAAGGTGTCACCTGCGGGCGACACGCTCGCCTCCCCGCGCAGCGCCCGGGCGGCGGGCCCGAGGGTCAGCGCCCTAGAGGGTCGGCGTTCCCTCGTAGAGGTACGCCGTGTTCTCCAGCCGCGCGCCCTTGCCGTCCGCCACCGCGAACTGGGCCGGCTTTCCCGACGGTCGGGTGCTCCACATGGTCGCCCCGGCGTAGGCGCCTGCCTTGTTCACCGCGTAGAAGCTGATACCGAACGCCGGCCTCCCCTTGTCGTCGAGCAGGCGCTTCTCCTTCGTCGTCTCGGCGATGCGCTTGAGCACGTCGAGGCAGGCGTCCTTCGGCGAACGGTCAGCGCGCATCCGCTCGACGAGGAGATGGCCACCGGACACGAGGATGTTCGCCTCCCCGCGTCCGGTGCTCCCCGCTGCGCCGACGCCGTTGTCGACGAAGCAGCCCGAACCGATGAGCGCCGAGTCGCCCACCCGGCCCGGCATCTTGAAGAAGAGGCCGCTGGTGCTGGTGCAGCCGGCGAGGTCTCCACGTCCGTCGCACGCCGAGAGGTGCACCGTCCCGTGGCTGCGCGGGTCGCGGAAGGGATCGCGCCCGTACTCGCGGATGAAGTCCTGCACGTCCGGGTCGAGCTTCGACGGGTCTGGCTCGAGCCACTTGTCCTTCGCCGAGAGGTTCTGCTTCCAGTAGAGCCAGACCTTCCGGGCCTTGTCGGTGAGGAGGTTCTCCACCGGGAAGCCGTTCATCTCCGCGAAGCGCCGCGCGCCCGGACCGACGAGGAGGATGTGGTCGGTGGTCTCCATCACCGCCTTCGCGACGCGGCTGGGGTTCTTGATTCCCTCGATCGAGGCGACCGCGCCGGCCCGAGCCGTCGGCCCGTGCATGACGCAGCTGTCGAGCTGGACGACGCCGTCCTCGTTCGGGATGCCCCCGTAGCCGACGCTCATGTCCTTCGGGTCGTCCTCGACCAGGTTCACCCCGGCGACGATCGCGTCCAGCGGATCCGTCCCGGCCTGGATCCGCTGCAGCGCGAGCTCGGCGGCCTTGAGGCCGTTCGACGAGCCCACCACCACCGGCCGCGTTCCGGCCCCGCCGCCTCCGGGGGCCGGACCGGCGGCGCTCGCCGCGAACGGAGCGAGCGCGGCGGAGGAGAGGAAGAAGCGTCGGCTGACCAAGGTGCAATCTCCTGGGAGGGCCGGGGAGCATGCCACGGGCGAGGTGCCGGGAAGCACGACGTTCTGCGGCATGTCAGGGCGGACCCCTCGGCGTCGCTCGCATTCCTCGCCGGGCCGGACGGGGCGCCGGGGTAGCATCGCAGGACGCACCACAGGGGAGGGGCAGATGAGCGAAGCGCGGCGATTCCTCGGAGTGGTCCTGCTGCTCGCCGGCACCGGGGCAGCGGCGGCCGACGCCGGTCGGACCTCGGTCATCGCGGTCGGCAAGTGCGACGAGGCGAGCGCCATCGCAGCGCGGAGCTTCCGGTCGGCCCTCGCCGCGAAGCCGGGCGCCCAGGTGGCCTCCGAGGCCGAGACCGCGCAGCCCTTCGGCGGGACGACGGAGCGCACGCTCTCCGCGGTGACCGGCGCCATCAACTCGGCGCGGAGCGATTTCTACGGCGGACAGGCCGCGCAGGCGAAGACGACGCTCCAGGGCGCACTGGACGACGTGACCCGCCTGCCGCCTTCGGACGCGCGATGGGCCGCCGAGCGCGATGCGCTGACCCTGCTCGCGCAGGTGCTCCAGAAGAGCGATCCGAAGGGCGCGGACGCAGCGCTGAGCCGCGTGTTCCGGGTCGAGCCCGACTACCAGCCCGACACCAGCAACTACCCGCCCTCGTTCCAGAAGTACGTGAACGGGGTCCGCAAGGCGGCGAAGAAGAAGAGCACCTCGCGGCTCGACATCACCACCTCGCCCCCCGGCAAGGCAATCTACGTCGGTGGCCGCAAGGTGGGCGTGGGCCCGGTCAGCGTGCGCGTCCCTCCCGGCGAGTACCGGGTGGAGGCGGACTGGGGACACCGGGGCGCGGTGCGGACCATCACCGTTCCGTCGACGCCGGTGGAGCTGAGCGCCGCCGTGGAAGGGGCGGCGTTTCCCGACGGCGGCCCGTGCGTGGAGGCTTCGGACCCGGTGGCGGCGCTCGCCCGCGCCAGCCGGCTGAGCGCAGGCGCGCGCGTCGTCGGCGTGCACCCCGAGTCGGCCGGAGACGACAGCTTCGTGGTGGTCACCTCCGCCAACGCCCAGGGACAGGACGTCCGCGAGGCGCGGGTGAAGATGCAGTCCGGTGCCTCCACCACCGAGGCGCTCGGGCTTCTCGCGGACTGGGCGGCGGTGGGCGGCGAGGCCGCGCCCCCGGTGGAGGTGACGCGCGGGCCGGGGGCAAAGGCGCTCCCGGTGGCGGCTGCGGCGACGGCCGGGGTGGCGGCGGGAGCGGCCGCGACCGATACCTCGGGCGCACCGACGGCGGCTGCCCCGGCGGCCGCGGCGGCGCCGGACCCCAACGCGCCGCACTTCGAGGCCGCGGTCCGTGCGGGCTTCGGGATTCCGCTCGGCGAGGCGTTCGGCTCGGGCGGGAGCTTCAGCAACAAGATGAGCGACCTCGCCTCGTACACCATCCCGATCTGGGTCGACATCGGGGTCCGTCTGTGGGGCTCGCTCTTCCTCGGCGGCTACTTCTCGTACGGGTTCGGCGGCTCCACCGACGCGACGACCTGCGGCTCGGGCTTCAGCTGCTCGCCCAGCACGCTCCGCTTCGGCGGCCAGCTGCACTGGCATCCGCTGGGGAGCGCCTCGGTGGATCCCTGGGTGGGACTCGGCTCCGGGTACGAGAAGCTCAGCATCGGGGTGAGCGGTGGCGGCGCGTCAGGAAGCATCGAGTTCTCGGGCTGGGAGTGGGCCACGGCACAGCTCGGTCTCGACTTCGCGCTCGGCTCGGTGGTCCGCATCGGCCCCTGGGTGAGCTTCTCCATCGGACAGTACGGAACAGGGACGATTGGCGGGTCAGGCGGCGGATCGCAGAGCGGTCCCATCGAGAACAAGGGCACCCACGAGTGGCTGATGGGCGGGGTCCGTCTCGTCATCCTTCCGTGACCCCGTTCGCAGGCAGGGGCTGACCACTCGGCCACGGCGGGGTTGCTCCGGAGCCGCCGAGCGGCGACTCTGGCGCCCGCATGACGCCGCCTCCCGATGCCACCGCCCGGGAGCTCTCGCTGGAAGAGCTCTGGATGCCGTTCACCGCCAACCGCGCGTTCAAGAAGGCGCCCCGGCTGCTGGCCAGCGCCTCGGGGATGCACTACCGCGACCCGGACGGGCGGATGGTGCTCGACGGGACGGCGGGTCTCTGGTGCGTGAACGCGGGCCACTGCCGCCCGCGCATCGTCGAGGCCATCCAGCGGTCCGCCGCGACGCTGGACTTCGCGCCCGGGTTCCAGATGGGACATCCGGCCAGCTTCGCCCTCGCCCGGGAGGTGGCCGCGCTCGCGCCGGGGGACCTGGACCACGTCTTCTTCGCCAACTCCGGCTCGGAGGCGGTGGACTCGGCGCTCAAGATCGCGCTCGCGTACCACCAGGCTCGGGGTGAGCCGGAGCGGGTGCGCTTCGTGGGCCGGATGCGCGGCTACCACGGCGTCGGCTTCGGCGGCATCAGCGTGGGAGGCATCGAGCCCAACCGGAAGGCCTTCGCCGCGCAGCTCCTCCCCCAGGTCGATCACCTTCCGCACACCCACGACCTCGCGCACAACGCCTTTTCCCGGGGCCAGCCAGCCTGGGGAGCGCAGCTGGCGGACGCGCTGGAGGAGATCGTCGCCAGGCGAGGTGCCCGCACCATCGCCGCGGTCATCGTCGAGCCGATGGCCGGATCGACTGGGGTGCTCGTTCCCCCGAAGGGCTACCTCGAGAAGCTGCGCGCCCTCTGCGACCGGCACGGGCTGCTCCTCATCTTCGACGAGGTCATCACCGGCTTCGGGCGCCTCGGGACCCCGTTCGGCGCGGACTTCTTCGGGGTCCAGCCGGACATGCTCACCGTCGCCAAGGGCATCACCAACGGCGCGGTGCCGCTGGGCGCGGTCGTGGTCCGCCGGGGCATCTACCAGGCGGTGGTGGACGCGACCGAGTCTGGCATCGAGTTCTTCCACGGCTACACTTACTCGGGGCATCCCCTGGCCTGTGCGGCGGGGCTGGCGACGCTCGAGGTGTACCGGCAGGAGAACCTCTTCCGGCGCACGGCGGAGCTCGCCCCGGTCTGGGAGGACGCGGTCCACTCGCTGAAGGGGCTGCCGCACGTCATCGACATCCGGAATTTGGGGCTGGTGGCTGGCATCGAGCTCGAGCCACGGCCGGGGAAGGTCGGCGCGCGAGGCTACGACGCGCTGGTCGAGGCGTTCCGGAGCGGGCTGCTGATCCGCGTGACCGGGGACATCATCGCGCTGTCGCCGCCGCTGATCATCGAGCGGGCGCAGATCGAGCAGATGGTCGACCTGCTCGGCGGCGTGCTCCGGAAGCTCGCGTAGCTCTCCTAGATCTCTCGGAACATCACCAGGGTGTCCACGAAGCCGTGCACCGGGTGGTGGAACGCGCCCGGGACGCGGCACAGCGTGCGGAAGCCCATCGACGTCCAGAGGTGCACCGCGGGGGCGTTGGTGCTCACCACGATGTTGAACTGCATGGCGCGGTAGCCCCGCGCGCGGGCGTGCTCGAGGGAGTGCGCGCACATCGCACGGGCGATTCCCCGGCCGGAGGCCGACGGCGCGGTCGCGTACCCGCAGTTGGAGACATGGCTGCCCGGCCCGAGCTGGTTGGGGTGAATGAAGTAGGTCCCGAGGATGCCGCCGTCGATCTCGGCGACGAACACCTCCTGCCCCGGGGCTCTCCACCAGGCGAGCGCGTCGTCCCGCGAGATGTCCCGGGAAACGGCGAACGTCTCTCCGGCGCGGACGATGGGCTCGAGGATGGCCCACAGGGCGTCGGCGTCGGCGCCAGTCGCGGCTCGGATGCGCATCGGGACGGGTGTACCTCAGGACCATCGAGGGGGGACGGGTTTGCTGGACAATCCGGGAACGGGTCCGCATACCAGGGACGGAGGTACTCTCCTCGATGCGCCGCTGGTCCCTGCTCCTCCTGGCTCTCGCCTTCGCCGCCTGCAAGCGGGGTGGGGCGCCGGCCCCGGAGCGGGAGCCGCAGGCGTCGCTGCCCCTGCTGGCCGACGGCGGCGTGGACCTCGGCGAGGGCGCGATCACCTCCCCGGAGATCCCGCTCCCGTCCTTCGCCCCGCTGGTCGAGCGGATCAGCCCGACGGTGGTGAGCCTCTCGGTGATGGGGAGCGCGCCGATGCCGCCGGGCCACGAGCGCTTCTTCGGGCCCCGGCGTCCGCCGCAGCAGGAGCGCGGCGGGTCGGGGTTCGTCGTCGACCGCTCGGGGCTGGTGGTGACCAACAACCACGTCGTCGAGGGCGCGAGCACCATCCAGGTGCGCCTCGCCGATGGCCGCCGTTTCGAGGCGGAGCTCGTCGGACGTGACGCTCCCACCGACCTCGCGCTGGTGCGGCTGCGCTCCCCGCCGCAGGACCTCCCGGTGGCTCGCCTCGGCGACTCGGACCGGTTGCACGTCGGCGACTGGCTCCTCGCCATCGGCAGCCCCTTCGGGCTCACCACCAGCGTGTCGCTCGGCATTCTCAGTGCCACCGCGCGCGATCTCGGGTCGGGTCCCTACGACGAATTTCTCCAGACCGACGCGGCGATCAACCCCGGGAACTCCGGTGGTCCGCTGTTCGACCTCTCGGGCGAGGTCGTGGGGGTGAACGCCGCCATCGTGAACAACCAGAGCGGCAGCCGGATCGGCTTCGCCATCCCGTCCTCGTTGCTGCGGGCGATCCTCCCGCAGCTGGAGCGCAGCGGAGGCGTGGTCCGGGGCGCCCTGGGCGTCTACACCCAGGACCTCACGCCCGACCTCGCCCGTGCGATGGGGCTCGAGGGACGCCGCGGCGCGGTGGTCGACGGCTTCGTGCCCGGGTCCTCGGCCCGGGCCGCGGGGCTCGCGCAGTCGGACGTCATCGTCTCGCTCGACGGCCGCGCCATCGAGTCGTCGCGCGCGCTCACCCGGCTGGTGGGCCTGCACCGCCCCGGGGAGCGGGTGAAGCTGGGCGTCCTCCGGGGTTCGCAGCCCTCGACCCTCGGCGTGCGCCTCGGCCAGCGCAGCGACCTCGAGGGAGCGGGGCCGCTGCGTCCCGCGCCCCCCGAGCCCGACGGCGAGGAGGGTCCTCCCGAGGAGATGGTCCCCATGCGACTGGGCGTGGAGATCGGCGAGGTGACCCCCGAGGTCGAGGAGGCGATCGGCAGGCGCGGCCCCGGAGCGCTGGTCCTCTCGGTGGAGCCGGGCTCCCCCGCCGAACGCGCGGGGCTCCAGCCGGGGCTGGTCATCGTCGAGGTGGCTGGCCATCCGGTGCACTCGGCGAAGGAGGCCAGCGAGCTCATCCAGGCCGCCCGTGCGCAGCCGCCCATCGTCTTCAAGCTGCTCGGGCCGGGCCGGGTCTCGGCGGTGGCGACCGTGCAGCCCTGAGCGAGGTCAGCGCGACGGCGGGAGCGGCCGGACGACGTTGCCGAACCCGTCGGACCCCTCGCGGGTGACTCCGGTCGCGTACTCCACCACCCCGAAGACACCCACCGGTCCGGGAGGGCGGCAGCTGAACCGCAAGCTGATGGCATCCGGGTCACCGGGGCGAACGCGCCGGAGGTGACGCTCGAGGACGAGCTCCTCTCCGGCGCGCACCGGCGCGGGGAGCAGCGGCGCCCGCTGCACATCGGGAACGAGCACCTCGTCGCTGCCCTGGTCGGCGTGCGCGTCGAGCGCGAGGCGGCCCTCACGCCCGGCCCGCACCTCGGCCCGGACCACCATGCCTCCGTCCGTGTCGCGCTCGAGGTTCCAGCGCTCCAGCTCCAGGCACTGGCCGAGCCGGGCGAGGTGGTCCTTCTGCTGGAGCTCGCGCTCGCGGAGCTGACGCTTCATCTGCAGCCTCGGGCCCAGCGCGTTGCCGACGAAGAGCCCCAGGAGGAGGGCCACCAGCGGGACACCGATGATCCAGGGGCGGGGCATGACGCAACGCAATCACCCTACCGTCCCGGGCGGTGCTCGGCTAAGGGGTTGGGGCGCCCATGGTTCTCGCCTCCACCCTTCTCATGCTCGCTGCCACGCCTGCCCCTCCTCCGCCGGACCCCGTCCTCCGCCAGATCGCCGAGACGCGGAAGTTCCAGAACGGCGCGCCGAACAGCGTGAAGATGGACCGGAGCGGGGCGCACGTCTTCTTCCTCCGCTCGCCGGCCGACTCGCCGGTGCAGTCGCTCCACGTCTTCGAGGTGGACGCCGGCCAGGCCCGCGAGCTGCTCTCGGCCGAGGCGCTGCTCAAGGGGACCACGCAGCAGCTCAGCCCGGCGGAGCGGGCGCAGCTCGAGCGGCGGCGCGTCGCCGCGCGGGGCCTGGTCAGCTACCAGCTCTCGGACGACGGAAAGACGATCGTCGCCCCGCTCTCGGGTCGGCTGTACCGGGTCGACGTGGCCGGGCTGCTCGCCGGACGGACCGTCGAGCAATCGGTGAAGGTGCTCCCGCCGACCGGCGTGCTCGATCCGCGGCTGTCGCCCGACGCCAAGACGGTCAGCTACGTGAAGGGCTGGGACCTGTACGTGCTCGACCTGGCCAGCGGTAAGGAGCGCCGGCTCAGCACCGGAGGCTCGGACCGGGTGACCCACGGGGTCGCGGAGTTCGTCGCCCAGGAGGAGATGGACCGCTACGACGGGTCGTGGTGGAGCCCGGACAGCAAGCTGATCGCCTACGAGGAGGCGGACACCCGCGCGGTGGAGACCTTCACCCTCGGCGACCCGGCGCATCCGGAGTCGGCCTTCCAGACCGTGCCCTACCCACGCCCGGGCAAGCCCAACGCCAAGGTGCGCCTGGGCATCGTCCCGGTGACGGGGAATGGAAAGACCGTCTGGGTGAAGTGGGACGCGGAGAAGTACCCCTACCTCACGCAGGTGAAGTGGCCCCGCAAGGGCGCGCTCACCCTCTACGTGATGGACCGCGTCCAGCAGCACGCGCTCCTCCTCACGGTGGATCCGAAGACGGGCGCCACCCGGACCCTGCTCGAGGAGGAGGACCCGGCCTGGATCAACCTCCAGCACTACGGCTCGGAGCGCCGCGGTGAGCCGCTGCCGCTGTGGCTGCCCGATGGCTCGGCGTTCTTCTGGGTCACCGAGCGTAACGGTGCGCCGGAGGCCGAGATCCGCTCCGTGGACGGCCGGCGGCTCGGGAGCTGGGTGCGTCCGGACCAGCAGCTCTTCCGGATCCTCGGCTACGACGTCACCGAGCGCGCGCTGTACTACCAGGCCAGCCCGGAGTCGCCGGACCTGGTGGTGATGCGCGTCCGCGACGGAGGCAACCCCGAGCGGGTGGTGGGTCAGCCCGGCGAGCGCGTCCAGGTGAGCGGGATGATCGCCGAGGAGGGGTCGACCCGGCTGGTGTCGATCGAGACGCCCACCTCGCTTCCGGACTGGTCGGTGTTCGACCGCGGAGGCCGGTTCATCGGGCGGATTCCGGCGGTGCGCGCGACGCCGCTCCGTCCGCCCGCCCCCGAGTACCGGAAGCTGGGCCCGCAGGGCTTCTGGTCGTTCGTCCTCCGGCCGCGTGACGCCCGACCGGGGCAGAAGCTGCCCACCATCGTCTCCATCTACGGCGGCCCGCACGTCAACCACGTCCAGTCCAGCGCCCGGACGCTGCTGACAGACCAGTGGCTCGCGGACCAGGGGTTCCTGGTGGTGGGCTTCGACAACCGGGGGACGCCGCGCCGCGGCCGCGAGTGGGAGCGCGCGATCCGCGGCAACTTCGCCGGGGTGGTGCTCGAGGACCAGGTGGCCGCGCTGCAGCTGCTCGGCCAGCAAGTCCCGGAGGTGGACCTCGCGCGCGTCGGCATCACCGGCTGGTCGTTCGGCGGCTACGCGTCGGCGCTGGCGGTGCTCAAGCGGCCCGACGTCTTCAAGGCGGCGGTCGCGGGCGCGCCCGTGACCGACCAGCGCAACTACGACACCTTCTACACCGAGCGGTACCTCGGGCTGCCCGAGGCGCCGGGCGACATCTACGAGAAGAACTCGCTCTTGCCGCTGGCCCCGGGCCTGGAGAGGCCGCTGCTGCTGGTGCACGGGACGACCGACGACAACGTGTACTTCCTGCACTCGCTCATGCTCTCCGACCGGCTGTTCCGCGCCGGACGGGCCCACCAGTTCCTGCCGCTCTCGGGGTACACGCACATGGTGGCGGACCCGGTGATGCAGGAGTCGCTGGAGCGGCGGACGGTGGAGTTCTTCCGGGCCGCGCTCGGAGTTCCCGAGCCCCGCTGACACGAAGGCCCGGGTCGGCAGTGCCAGGCCCGGGCCCCGTGTGAACGACGCGAGACGTCGGCTACACCGGCTTGACGTTCTGCGCCTGCAGACCCTTGGGTCCGCGGCTCACATCGAACTGCACCTTCTGCCCCTCGGCGAGGGTACGGAAGCCCTCCGACTGGATGGCGGTGTGATGGACGAAGACGTCCTCTCCGCCGCCGTCCTGGGTGATGAAGCCGAAGCCCTTCGCATCGTTGAACCACTTCACGGTACCGGTAGCCATGCGTCTCGCTTTGCTGTGCTCGCAGTCGGCAGGAAGCGCCGCGCGGTCTCCTCTCCCCTGGGGCAGGAGGACGGCCGAAAATTCTGCGCAGGCTCAAACCCGCTCGCAAGCACGGACGACATCGGCGGGCGACGCGTTCTGTTGACGCGCCGCGCCGTCCTTCGAGGTGTCAAACACCTCCGAGGGGCGCATCGCGGCGAAGGGCCCTCGAAGGTGTCAAACACCTCCCCGGGTCGCGATCGCGCGGAACGGCGCGGAACGCCTGGAGGAATCGCCGCCCGGCCGCCGGGCGCTCAGACCTCGAGCAGCAGCCGCTCGGGGTCCTCGATGCACTCCTTGACGCGCACGAGGAACTGCACCGCCTCGCGGCCGTCGATGAGCCGGTGGTCGTAACTCATCGCCAGGTACATCACCGGGCGGATGACCACCTGTCCGTCCCGCGCCACCGGGCGCTCGACGATGTTGTGCATGCCGAGGATGCCGGTCTGCGGCGGGTTGAGGATGGGCGTGCTCAGCATCGACCCGAAGATGCCGCCGTTGCTGATGCTGAAGGTGCCGCCCTGCAGATCCGCGAGCGTGAGCTTGTCCGAGCGCGCCTTCTGCCCCAGCTCCGCGACCTGCTTCTCGATCTCCGCCATCGAGAGCTTGTCCGCGTCGCGGAGCACCGGCACGACCAGCCCCCGGCTCCCGGACACCGCGACCCCGATGTCGTAGTAGTGCTTGAGGACGACCTCGTCACCGTCGATGGAGGCATTCACCAGCGGGAAGCCCTTCAGCGCCTCGACCGTCGCGCGCACGAAGAAGCTCATGAACCCGAGCTTCACCCCGTGCCGCTGCTGGAACCTCTCGGCGTACTGCTTGCGCAGCGCCATCACCGCCGACATGTCCACCTCGTTGAAGGTGGTCAGGATGGCGGCGTTGTTCTGCGCCGAGAGCAGCCGCTCCGCGACGCGCTTGCGGAGCGGCGTCATCTTCACCCGCTCCTCGCGGGCACCCGGTGTGCGCGCGGGCGCCGGCGCCGATGCGACCGGAGCAGGCGCGGCGGCGGCGCCGCCCCGTCCACCCTCGAGGACGGTCAGCACGTCGTCCTTCATCACCCGTCCGGACGCGCCGCTTCCCCGCAGCGTGGCGGGGTCGAGCCCATTCGCGTCGGCGATCGCTCGCGCCACGGGCGTCATCGGAGCCTGGCGCCCCGCATCCGGGGAGGGCGCGGCCTGCGCCGCCGGGACGGGTGAGGCGCGCGGAGGAGCCACCGCGGCGGGAGGTGGGGCCTGCGCCGGCGCCGGTGCCGACGGCTGGGCCGGCTTCGCCGCCGGAGCGGACGCCGCGGCCCCCGCGCCGGGAGCGATGCTCCCCAGCACATCGCCGATCTTCACCGTGTCGCCCTCGCCATGCGCGATGGCGGCGATGGTGCCGGCGGCGGGCGCCGGGACGTCGATGGTCACCTTGTCGGTCTCGAGCACCACCACCGGCTCGTCCACCGCCACGGTGTCGCCGACCTTCTTGTGCCACTTCCCCACCACCGCCTCGGTGATGGACTCGCCCAGTGCAGGAACGGTGAGCTCAACGGCCATCGTGCTGCCCTCGTGACAGTGCGGAGTCGATCAGGAGCGTCTGCTCGAGCTCGTGGGTCTTCTGGAATCCGGTGGCCGGGCTCGCGCTCGCCTCACGGCCCGCGTAGCGGAGCGGGAGCTTCACGCCCTGCGCGGACACCCGGCCCATGAGCCGGGGGAGGACGAACGACCAGGCGCCCATGTTCTCCGGCTCCTCCTGGACCCAGACCAGCTCTTGCAGGCCGGGGTAGCGGGCGATCTCCGCCGCCAGCTGGGCCTCGGGGAAGGGGTAGAGCTGCTCGAGCCGCGCGATGGCAGCGGTGTCGTCGCCGCTCTTCGCCCGCGCGGCGAGCAGGTCGTACGCCACCTTCCCCGTGCAGAGGAGGAGGCGGGTGACCTTGTCCGCGCCGCCCGCCGGCGGGTCGGAGATGAGCCGCCGGAACGAGCCGGAGGTGAACGCGCCCAGGGGCGAGCTGGCCTCCTCGCGCCGGAGCAAGCTCTTCGGCGTCATCACCACCAGCGGCTTGCGCCACGGGCGGATCCCCTGGCGCCGGAGCAGGTGGAAGACCTGCGCACTGCTCGTGGGGTAGCAGACCTGGATGTTGTCCTCGGCGGACATCGTCAGGAACCGCTCCAGCCGCGCGCTGGAGTGCTCCGGTCCCGCGCCCTCGTAGCCGTGGGGGAGGAGCAGCGTGAGCCCGCTCAGGCGGCGCCACTTGTCCTCCGCCGCGACGATGAACTGGTCGATGATGACCTGCGCGCCGTTGGCGAAGTCGCCGAACTGCGCCTCCCAGAGGACGAGGGCGTCGGGGTAGTCGAGCGAGTACCCGAACTCGAAGCCCATGCACCCGGTCTCGGAGAGCGGGCTGTTGTAGATCTCGAACTGCGCCGCGCCCGGCCCGAGATCTTGAAGCGGGACGTAGGTCGCCCCGGTCTTCACGTCGTGCAGCACGGCGTTGCGGTGTCCGAAGGTGCCGCGCTCGGTGTCCTGCCCGGTGAGCCGGACGTGCGTGCCCGCGCGGAGCAGCGTCGCGTAGGCCAGGTTCTCCCCGGCCGACCAGTCGAGTGGGATCTCGCCGCGCGCCATCGCTCCCCGACGCTCGAGGATCTTCCCCAGCTGACGGAGCGGGGTGAACCCCTCGGGCACCTGCGCGAGGTGCTGGAGCAGCGGAACCAGCGTCCCCTCCGCCACCCCGGTCTCTGGCTCGCCGACGCCTTCCTCGGGCCCGCCCCGGTAGCCCTTCCACAGCCCTTCCTGAGCGCTCGGCTCGCGCAGCGCCGGCGTTTCCTTGGCCTGGTTGTAGGCCTCGAGGAAGTGCCGCTTGGCCTCCTCGCGGATCGCCTCGGCGTCCCCGGCGCTCACCCGACCCTGCTCGGCGAGCGTCCGCGCGTAGATCTCGGACACCGGCGGGTGGTGCCGGATCGCCTCGTACATCAAGGGCTGGGTGTAGCTCGGCTCGTCGCCCTCGTTGTGGCCGTAGCGCCGGAAGCAGACCAGGTCCACCACCACGTCGCTCTGGAAGCGCTGGCGATATTCGGTGGCCAGACGCATCACGTGGACGCAAGCCTCCGCGTCGTCGCCGTTCACGTGGAAGATGGGGATGTCGAGCATCTGCGCGACGGCGGTGCAGTAGATCGACGAGCGCGCGTCCTCGGGGTCCGTGGTGTAGCCGAGCTGGTTGTTGATGACGAGGTGGACCGTGCCACCGGTGTCGTAGCCGCGCAGCCGCGCGAGGTTCAGCGTCTCCGCCACCACGCCCTGTGCGGCCATCGCGGCGTCGCCGTGGATGACCAGCGGCAGCACCTTGCGACGATCCTGCACCTCCAGCCGCTGCTGCTTGGCCCGTGCGCGACCCTCGACCACGGGGTGCACGAACTCCAGGTGGCTGGGGTTGAAGGCGAGGCTCAGGTGGATGCGCTTGCCAGCCTTGGTGGTGACGTCCGACGAGAAGCCCATGTGGTACTTCACGTCGCCACGGCCCATGAACTTGCGCGGGTCGACCGGTCCGTTGAACTCGCTGAAGATCTGATCCGGGCCCTTGCCCAGGACGTTGGTGAGGACGTTCAGCCGGCCGCGGTGGGCCATGCCGATGACGACCTCCTCGACTCCCAGCTCGCCGCCGACGTCCAGCAGGGTGTCCAGCATCGGCAGGAGGGACTCGCCGCCGTCCACGCTGAAGCGCTTGGCGCCCTGGTACTTGGTGTGGATGAAGGCCTCGAAGGTGTCGGCGTAGGTCAGCGTCTCGAGGATCTGCCGCTGCTCCGAGGGGCTCGGGTCCAGGCGGTTCTCGGTGTGCTCCATCCGCGGCATCAGCCAGCGGCGGCGCGCCGAGTCGTACAGCGTCATGTACTCCACGCCGATGTGCCCGCAGTAAGTGCGGCGGAGCCTGGCCAGCAGATCCCGCAGCCGGACCCGCTTGCGATCGGCGAAGACGTCGGAGCTGTCCACCACCTGCTCCAGCTGCTCCGGAGTGAACGCCGAGTCGCTGGCCATCGCCAGGTCTGCGATGTGGTTGATCTGCGGACGCGGACGTCCGAGCGGATCGATCTGGGCGAGCAGGTGTCCCCGTAGCCGGAAGGCGTACAGCGTCTGGTCCACCCGGGACTGCAGCTGCATCGCGGCGAGCGCCGCGGGCACGTCGCCCACCGACACCAGGGGACCGCGGGCCGCGACGGCGGCCACCGCCGCGCCGTTGCCCCCGTTCACTGCCCGGGCGGCGACCGGCTGCCCGTTGCCGGCGCCGTGGCCGTTGGTCGGCTGCGCACGGCCGTCACCGGAGCCGAGGAGAGGATTGCCGTCGGTGCGCGCCGCGGCGAAGAGCTCCCGCCAGCTCGGGTCGACCGAGCTCGGGTCCTCGAGCCAGCGGGCGTACAGACCCTCGATGAAGTCGATGTTGGCGCCCGAGAGAAACGTGTCCGTGGGGTTCGGCATGGGGGGCTGTGCCGTGAGTTTTAACCTCGAACCGCCGAGAGGGCGGAACTTTGTCCCCCCGGCCGCCCCTCAGGAACCAGGCGCCGGCGGTGTGGGTCGGTAGTGCACGGTTGCGGCGCCGGGACCGCCGTCCGCCGGGACCAGGCGGGTGAGCAGGCGGCGCCGGTCCACGAGGCAGACCGAGTCCCGTCCGTCCCGGCAGTAATACAGCGACACCGAGTACACGGCGTCGGACGGCGTTCTCAGAGGGGAAATCGCCACCGTCGCGCGGAGGGTCCCGCCCGCGGCCTCGGCGAGCTTCACCGGCGCGGCCCTGCCGTCCACCGTCAGCTCGACCCGCTGGGGCGCCCCGGCGGTGAAGGTGTGGCCCTCCGGTAGGCGCACCTCGAGCACGAGCTCGCCGCCGCCCGATGCCACGGGCGCATCCTCGAGGTGCTGGAGCGGCAACGCCCGCGTGGCCAGCACCGGACGTTCCACCCCGCGGACCGACGGCGGTGCGACGCCGGTGAGGGGGACCGGAGCGACGGCGCCGGTGCCCGGCGTCGGCGTCACCAGGCGGTGATGGTCCGTGTCGGCCACCACCAGCCGGCCCGCGGTGACGGTGAGCCCGCCCGGCTGGGCGAGGCCGCGCGCGACGGTGCTCACCTGTCCGTCGGCGAGCGAGATTCGCCGGACGGCGCCGTTGAAGGTGTCCGAGACCCAGAGCACTCCTCGGTCGAGCGCGAGCCCCTGCGGGTGCTGGAAGCGAGCCCTGGCGAGCGGACCGTCGCGGAGCCCGGCATCGAACAGCCCCTCGCCGGCGAGCGTCCGCACCGTGCCCGCGGCTGGATCGACTCGACGGATGGCGCTCGCCTCGCTGTCGGCCACGTAGATCACGTGCCCGTCGGTCGCGAGACCCGATGGCTGGGCGAAGGTCGCCTCGGCGAGCGGGCCATCGTCGAGGCCCTCCCGGCCGGACCCCGCGCCGGCGGACAGCGCTCCGCTCCGCACGTCGAGCCGCCAGAGCTGGTGCGAGCCGGCCATCGCGATCCACAGGGTGTCGCCGAGGAAGGTCAGGTCCCACGGGCTGCGAAGAGAAACGGTGCGCGCGTCGGCGGCGGGCTGGATCGCGCCCTCGCCCTTCCGTCCGGTCCCGGCGAGCGTCTCCACCCGACCGGAGAGAAGATCGACGCTGCGGACCGCGTGGTTGCCCGTGTCGGCCACGTAGAGCGCGCCGTCCCGCTCGGCCAGTCCCTGCGGCGAGCGGAACGATGCGACGTCGGCCGGCCCGTCGGAGAAGCCCTCCAGGCCCGAGCCGACGGCGCGCACGAGCTTGCCGGCGGCGTCGAGCAGGAGGAGGCGGTGATGCCCGGAATCTGCGACGGCGAGCCCGCCGCCCGATAGCGCGAGCACCTTTCCCGGAAAGGCGAGCGGACCGGTCTCGCCGGGCCCGGGCCGCCGGAACTCCGCCGGACCGGCAGCGAGGACACCGCGCGCCCGCCCGTCGTCCAGCGCCGCCTGGACCCAGGCGGTGAGCTTGCCGAGCTCGGGCTCGCCGCGGAACCAGGCGACGGCGTACCCGCGCGCATCCACCAGCACCGCGGTGGGCCAGCCGCGAATCGCGTACTGGTCCCAGACCACGTGGTCCGAGTCCGTTCCCACCGGATGGTCGATGCCGTTGCGGGCCATCGCCTCGGCGACGGCGGAGACCTCCTTCTCCGCGTCGAACTTCCCGGAGTGGATGCCCACCACCTGGAACGGCTGACCGCGAAAGCGCTCCTCGAGCGCGCGGTACACCGGAAGCGCGTGCAGGCAGTTCACGCAGCCGGAGGTCCAGAAGTCGAGGAGCACCACCCGGCCCTGGAGTGCCCCGCGGAACAGGAGCGGCCGGTCCGTGCCCAGCCAGGTTCCCACCCGGTCCAGGTCCGGGGCGCGGGGATGTCCTCTGTCGAGGAGCGCACGGATCGACATCGAGGGTTCCTGAGCAGCCGGTCCGGAGGCGGGGGCGGCGGCGAGGAGAGCGAGAAGGGACAGCGACGGAGACACGGGGAACGGCCTTCCTGGCGGAGGACTACCCCCGGACTACGCGGCGCGCCACCGGTCGGTTTCGGGTCCACCCCCGCCGAGCCGTGCTAGACCCCGCCGCCATGTTGCTCCAAGGCAAGCGCCTGCTCATCACCGGCGTGCTGACGCCCCAGTCGCTGGCGTACGGCATCGCCGAGCTCGCCCAGTCGGAGGGGGCGGAGATTGTCCTCACCTCCTTCGGCCGCGGCATGTCGCTGACCGAGCGCTCGGCAAGGCGCCTCAGCCCGGCTCCCGAGGTCCTGGAGCTGGACGTCAACAGCACCGAGCACTTCAGCCGGCTCACCGAGAAGCTCAAGGCGAGCGGAAAGCCGCTTCACGGGGTGCTGCACGCGGTCGCCTACGCGCCCGAGGACGCGCTCGGCGGCAATTTCCTCAACACCCCGTGGGAAAGCGTGTCGACGGCATTCCGCGTCTCGACGTTCTCGCTCAAGGAGCTCGCGGTCGCGGTGGCCCCGGTGATGACCGAGGGCGGGAGCATCGTCGCGCTGGACTTCGACAACTCCACCCAGGCCTGGCCGGTCTACGACTGGATGGGGGTCTGCAAGGCCGGGATGATCTCGGTCATCCGCTATCTCGCCCGCGATCTCGGACCGAAGAACATCCGGGTGAACGCGGTGGCAGCGGGCCCGCTGGTCACGATGGCCGCCAAGGGGATTCCCGGGTTCAAGCAGCTCGCGGACACCTGGCTCCTGTCCTGCCCTCTGGGATGGAACGCCCGCGATCGCCACCCGATGGTCGCGAAGACGGTGGTCGCGCTCCTCTCCGACTGGTTCCCGGGGACCACCGGTGAGGTGGTGCACGTGGACGGCGGACGCCACGCCATCGGCTCGCCTCCGGTGGAGATCATGGAGAAGATCACGGCCGCCCTGTCGGGCGACGGCTCGGAGGAGTGACGGAGGTCCGTCGCTCGCAGCCCGCCGGGTTCAGGACCACCTCAGAAACGCTTCAGGGCGACGATGTCGTTGTTGAACGGGTCGACGTAGTAGACGTTGCCCTGGTCCACGCCGCCGATCAGCGCCGAGTTCTGCGCGATGCGCGGGTAGCGGTAGAGCCACTGCGGCTCCAGCCCGGGACCGAAGTGCAGAACGACGTCACCAAGCGTGGCGCTGTTCAGGAGCACGCTCAGGCTCCCGTCGGTCGCTGACCGGGCATTCGTCGCCAGCCGCTGCGTCGCCTGTCCGTCGACGTAGAGCCCCGGAACGCGAGCCGTCGCCACCGGACCCGCACCGTCCGGCAGCCACGCCTCGAACGTCGTGTAGGGCGGATCGTTCCGCATCGTCACCACCGCCCCGAGCGCGGACGTTGTGCCGAACGTGCCGCCCTGGAGCGCTCCGAGCACCTGCGGCTGGCTCGCGAGCGTCACGCCGACCTTCGCGAGATAGCTCCCCGAGATGGCGCCGGCGGCGCCGACGTGAAGAACCAGCCAGCGCGGGAAGGCCGCGGTGACGCCGCAGCTCAGGTCCACCCCGACCGCGAAGCTCCCGTCCACCACCGGGAGGAGCCGGTTGACCGACAGCACGCTGCAGCCGGCGAACGCCGAGTCGGTCCGCACCTGGGGCACGAAGGAGGACTGCGGGAAGGCGAACACGCTCCAGGTCGGTCCGCAGAAGTTGGCGGTGTCGTTGGGCGAGAGGTACGTGCGCACGGGGCCGAAGGCGCCGGCCGTTCCGCCCGCGACCGGTCCAGCGAAATCCAGTCCAGGGAAGGAATTGGTGTTGCCGCTGTCGGTCACCAGCGTGCCCGTCGACGCCTGGAGGCAGGCGACGGTATGCGTGGCCGGAGCGACGAAGCAGCCGTTGGGCGCCGCGCCGTTGAGGATGTCCGGGATGCAGACCAGGTCGTCCATCCGGGTCAGGATGGGGCCGAGGACCGTTCCATCCGACTGCAACACGTCGAGCCCGAAGGGAACGGAGTAGCTCGTCGCCGGCCGCGGTCCGTTGATCGGCTCACCGAGCGCGATGACGTCGCTGCCTCCCCGCTGGCTCGGGTTCGGCCGGGTGAAGAGCACGTTGCCGTGGCCGTCGAAGTCGCAGGCGACGAAGCCCCCGTCCTGGGGGAAGGGAATGGTGCCCCCGTCGGGGATGGTCAGAGCATAGGGGAAGGGCGGGGTGAACCCGGCGTCCGCCGAGATGACTCCGGAGTCGATCGGCCCTGCATCGAACCCTCCGTCGGGCGTCCCGCCCTCGCCACCGTTCCCGGCGTCGCTGCCCGCGTCGTCGCCTGTGCCGCTACCCGCGTCAGGGTCGGGAAGCGGACCTGCGCTGATCAGGATGCTGTTCGGGTCGAACGGGAAGTAGGTCCCGTCGCTGGCGCGGAAGAAGCCAGGGAGCCAGTCCGCGGTCGCGTTCACCGTGGTGCTCTTCGCCAGCGCGACCTGGATGCCTCGCGCGGTGGCCACCGGCTCGGCGGCGTCGATGGCGATGCGCCCAGGAACGATGCGGTCCCAGAGCACGCGGCTGAGGAGCACGCCCTGCTCGAGGTGACTCGCGTTTCCGTTCGTCGCGCGAGCGTCCACCGTGAGGCTGACCGACTTCTCCACCTCGACCAGCACCTCGAACGGCACGTTGAAGGGATCGCCGGTGTAGTTGTCGATGCCCAGGCCAGGCGTGCGGAGGAAGGTGACGTCGTACAGCGGCGAGCCGCCGTCGGGATTGGCGCGCTGGACGATGCCATCCGCCTCGCGGCCGGCGAGCCGGACCGTCGGTGGGAGGAGCAGCGGCCGGTCGCTGCCCACCGTGAGGTCGAGCCGGGAGAGCGGCGCCACCCGCTCGGGGAGCACCGCAGCGAGGGAGGCGGTGGTCGTGTCGAGCAGCACGTTGATCGACTTGGTGCTGGCGTTCCCGAGCATGTCCACGCCGATGAAGGTGAGTTGCAGCTGGCCCACGCCCGAGTCGGCCACGCCGCTGGTCACCAGCGTGCAGCGGGTGAAGTCCACCACCCCGGTGTACGGGGGGACGTTCCAGGTGAAGACGCCGGTGCTCGGCGCGCCGCCGCAGGTCACCGTGACCGATGCCACGCCGTTCACCGAGTCCGCGTCGAGGCTGACCGGCGCATTCAGGGAGATGGTCTGCCCCTCGAGCGGCGAGTGGATGGTGAGGGTGGGGCCGACGCCGCCGTCCGGCGGGACAGTGGGCAGCGCCAGGTCCCAGCACGCGGGAAGCGCAAGGCTGGCGGCGGCGAGGAGCAGCGTCCTGCAGCGCACCGTCATCACGGACAAGGGCGACCCTCCACCGGCCAGACGCCGGACGAGGGTACCAGACCACCGGCGCACGCGGAGAAAAGCCCGCCGCTCGGGGGTGGTCAGAGCGACCCCGGGGTGGGCGTCAGCCCTCAGGGCGCGGTGCAGCCGAAGACACCGCCGCATCCGGAGGTCGCTGCGTTGAAGCTCTGCGCGCACAGCGCGTTGCCGGGGAAGGTGTTGGTGGCCGTGAGATCGGGGGTGTTGCTCGCGCCCGTCAGCCACATCGCCACGATGCCGTAGCCGGCGCTGGAGCGGATGGTGCTGTTGGTCAGGAGGTTCGCCGGTGGGACGTACTGAACCTCGAAATCCCCCACCAGCAGGCCACCCTGGTCCTGGGTCGCGGGGTCCTTGCAGTTGGCGGAGCTGATCCCGTTGACCCCTCCCGCGTATTCGACGACGACGTGGTCGAGTTGCGAGCCCGTCGCGGTGTCGAGCCAGAGGCCCACCCAGTCACCAGGAGCCGGCGCCGCCTCGCCAGAGCCGAAGAGGATGGGCGCGGTGGCAGTCCCCTGCGCGAGGAGGACGCCCACCACGTTGTTGGGGGAATTTCCGTTGGACCCGAAGGTGACCAGCGCACCCGGCGTGGTCGCGTTCGCCTTGGGGAACAGGACGCGCGAGCCGGCCTCGACCGTCAGCGTCACCGGGGCGGTGGCGGTCCCCGACGGGCGCACGCTGAACCCGGCGGTCTGGATGCGCACCGGCAGGTACGGGTGGATCGTGGTGTCGGTCGTGACGTTGAACGTGCCGACCACGTTCACCATCGGCAGCGTGTTGCTCGCCGAGGCGTAGCTGCCCTGAGGCACCGTGCTCAGCGCCATGCTCCCCATGCTGAGTACGTAGTCCTGGGCGCCCTGGACGGTCAGGCCGCTCGAGTCCGAGGTGAAGGCCCCACCCGCGTCGAAGTAGACGCCTCCGCCCAGCGGTGAATCGATCGTGACGTTCTGGACCCGCACGTTTCCGGCGGGCGGGGCCGCGGCGTAGCCAGCGCCCACTCCGACGATGGCCGAGTTGGAATAGCTCCCTCCATTGGAGCCGCCGCCCTGGAGGGTGCTCCAGCTCAGGTCGACGAGCGAGGTGGCGCTGGTCGCTCGCAGGCTTCCCCAGGATTGGGCGCTGTTGCTCCGGACGAAGCTGATGGCCCCCCCGGGACCCGTGCCCGCGGCGACCAGCGAGGCGCCCGCATTCACGTTGACGATCGTCCCCGCTCCCAGGGAGACGATGGCGCAGGGCTGGATGGTCACCGTGGCCGGCCCGCTGATCGAGATGCTGTTCGGGACCGAGTGGGTCGTCCCGCCGCCCGCCCAGATCTCGCTGGCGGCGATGTTTCCCGCGTGCGTGACCACCGTGCCGTTGGCCGGGCCGCAGCTGGCCGCGCCCGTGACGTTGAGGGTGGCCGTCCCGGAACGGGTCGGATCGGCCAGGCTCGTCGCGCTGACGGTGTACGTGCCTGGTGCCGAGGCGACGAACGTGGCGCTGTTCCCGTCGGGTGTCAGCGTGGCGCCCGCCGGCGTGACGCTCCAGGAGACGGCGCTCGAGCACGGTCCGCTGGAGCTCACCGTGGCGGTGAGGCTCGAGACCTCGCCCGCGACGACCGTCGACGGATTCGCCGTGACGGAGACGCCGGTGACCACGCAGCCGGGACCGCCGCTGCCGCCGCCTCGCCGGTCGAGAGCCACCAGGGCGTTGTTCAGCGGGTCCACGTAGTAGACCGTCGGCTCGCCGTCGGCGGCGACCAGGGTCGAGGTCTGGGCGAGCAGCGGGTAGCGGTAGAGGAACCGCGGCTTCAGCCCGGCGCCGAACTGCAGAACCACGTCGCCGAGCGTCGCGCCGTTCAGGAGCACGGTGAGGCTTCCGTCCGCGCCGGCCGCGACGTTGCGACCGAGCCGCGGCACCGGATTCGAGGCGTACACGTAAAGTCCCGGGACACGCGCCGTGGCGGCCGGGCCCGTGCCGTCCGGGGGCCAGGCCTCGAAGACCGTGTTGGGCGGCTCGTTCCGCATCGTCACGACCTTGCCGTCGGACAGCGCCGCGAGGACCAGGGGCGGAGCGGCGAGGAACGGATCCGGCAGGAACACGCCCTGCGGCGCGAGGTAGCTCCCGGTGACCGAGCCGGTCGCGCTCACCTTGACCACCTCCCACCCGAGCCCGCCGGGGCAGTCCACGTCGATCAGCACCGCGAAGCTCCCGTCCGGGAACGGAAGCAGACGAGCGACGCTCCCGGAGCTCCCGGCGAAGCACCCCGGCCCGAACACCGGGTCGGCCACCCGGTCCTGGGGCAGGAACAGATTGCCGGGCAGCCCGAGGAAGGCCCAGACGGGCCCGCAGCCGTTTCCTTGGTCGTTCGGAGCGAGGTAGGTCCGCGGGCTGCCGTGCGCGCCGGCCGTCCCTCCCGGGGCGGGCGGGCCGAGCTCGAGGCTGGAGCTGGTCCCGACCGCGGTGGTCTGCGCGCCGTCGACGAGCGAGAAGCACCGCAGCGTCTGGGTCGCGGTGGGCGCGGCGTACCAGCACCCGTCCTCCGAGCCGGTGAAGGTGTCCGGGAGGCAGACGAGGTCGTCCACCCTGGTCAGCGTCTGGCCGAGCACACCGCCGTCAGGGAGCGGCGCCACCAGTGGGAACTGCACGGTGTAGCTCGCGGCGCCGCGGAGCTGTCCCGACGGCTCGCCGAGCGCGATGACATCACTTCCCCCCCGCTGTGCGGTGCTCGGGCGCGCCATGAGCACGTGCCCCCGCCCGTCGAGATCCACCGCGGCGTACCCGCCGTCGGTCGGGAAGGGGACTCCGTCGTCGGGACCGACCGGACCCGAGGGGATCGAGGGGCCCACCACCCGGATGTTCGGGGCATCGAACGGGACGTAGGTGCCGTCTGCGCTGCGGAAGAAGCCGGGCAGCCACGGCGCGGTCGGGCCAGGGACGGCGTCGCGCGTCGCGAGCGCGACCTGCACGCCCGCGGCGGTGGCCACCGGGTCGGCGGCCGTCACCGCGATGCGCCCCGGGACGGAGCGGTCCCAGAGCACGCGGCTGAGCAACACTCCCTGCTCGAGGTGGCTCGCGTTGCCGTTGGTCGCCTTCGCGTCGACGGTGATGCTCACCCGCCGCTCGACGTCGGTGAGCACCTCGAAGGGTACGTTGAAGGGGTCGCCGCCGTAGATGTCGATGCCCAGTCCCGGGGTGCGGAGGAAGGTGATGTCGTAGAACGGAGCGCCGCCGTCCGGATTGGCGCGCTGGACGATCCCGTCCGCCTCGCGACCGGCGAGCCTCACCGTCGGAGGGAGCAGCAGCGGCCGGTCACTGCCCACCGTCAGCTGCAGCGGCGCGAGCGGGACCACCCGCTCGGGGAGGACCGCCGAGAGCGCGGCGGTGGTGGTGTCGAGAAGGACGTTGAAGCTCTTGCTGCTGGCGTTCCCCAGCCGGTCCACCGCGATGAAGGTGAGCTGCAGCTGTCCGAATCCGGCGTCCACGCCGCCGCTGGTGACCAGGCTGCACCGGGTGAAGTCGATGAGGCCGGTGTACGGCGGCACGTTCCAGGTGAAGACGCCCGTGCTCGGTGCGCCACCGCAGGTCACCGTGACCGAGGACACGCCGTTCACCGACGCCGCGTCGACGTTCACCGCCGCGTTGAGGGGAATGGTCTGTCCCTCGCGCGGCGAACGGACGGTGATGTCCGGCCCGGCGCCGCCGTCCGGGCTCACGTCAGGGAGTCCCAGGTCGTGGCAGGCGGCGAGCACGCTGCCCAGCAGGCACGACGCGAGCACGCGATACAGTCCCCCGCGCAAGGGGGACGCTCGTCGAGCCGCGCGGGGGCGCGGCGCATCCAGGCTCAGCCCCCCGCACCCCGGGGACGCTTGTCGAGCCGCGCGGGGGCGCGGCGCATCCAGGCTCAGCCCCCCGCACCCCGGGGACGCTTGTCGAGCCGCGCGGGGGCGCGGCGCGTCCAGGCTCAGCCGCGTGGTCACGGTCACCGGCACCCCCTGCTCGACCGCGTGGGGTGAGCTTACCGGGCGTCGCCTGTGGCGGGTGAGGAAAGGTGGCCGGTCAAACCGGACCCGGGGAAAACCGCTTCCGGACTGCAACCTGGCGGCGCTCCTCGGATGTTCTGTACAGTTTCGCCGCAGGCCAGGCGCTCCGGCTGCTCGCGGCCGGCGCTCCACGAGGGGAATGACCGTGACGTCACTTCGCGTGGCAGTGCTGCTCGCGCTCACCTCCGCCGGCCTCGCCTTCGCCGCGGAGCAGCGCCCCAACCTCCTCGTCCTGGACCTTGAGCCGCGCGGCGTCGGACTGCCCGAGGCGCAGGCGGCGACGGGCAGCGTGGTCCGCGGGCTCCGGCAGCTCGAGGTGTTCCAGGTGCTCAGCTCGGACGACGTGCGGCAGTTGCTCGCGCTCGAACGCACCCGCCAGCTGTCGGGCGCGCGTGCGGAGAGCAGCGTCGGTCAGCTCGGCGCCGCCCTGAACGCATCGAACGCGGTCGTGGGCAGCGTGACCCGCGTGGGCGGAAAGCTCCAGGTGGAGATCCGCCTCCTCGACGCCTCGACGCAGAAGGTCCTTTCCCAGAAGAGCCTGAACCAGGCCACCATCGAGCAGGTGGCGACGCAGCTCCCCGGCCTGTCGCAGGAGCTGATGGCGCCGCTGCTCCGCGAGCAGCAGGGATTCCTGGTGGTGAAGTCCAAGGAGGAGGCCGCCGAGATCCTGGTCGACGATACGCTCGTCGGCAGCATCCCGCTGAAGGCGTCGATCGACCTGTCGCGCGGCGTCCACCGGCTCACCGTGCGCAAGGACGGCTTCATCGCGCAGACGCGCTCGGTGCGCATCGAGCCGAAGCAGACCACCGTGGAGGAGGTCGAGCTGCAGCCCTCGGCGGACTACGCGAAGATCTACAAGGACAAGTACGCGAAGGTCCGCGTCGGAGCGTGGATCGCGACGGGCGTCGCGGTGGCGAGCCTCACCACCGCGGTCGTCATGAACGCCTCCGCGAACAGCGAGTACAACGACCAGTTCAAGCCGCGGCAGGCGTGGCTGCAGGGCGCCACCGGCCAGGGCCCCCAGACGAAGCCTCCCGACATCGCCAACAACCCCACCGCGAGCGCGGCGTGGGACAGCTGCACCGCGAGCGGCGCCGTCGCCTGCAAGCAGGCCGCGGAGGACGCGAAGAGCAGCGTCCAGGTGAAGCAGTACGTGGCCATCGGCACCGCGGTCGTCGGCGTCGCCTCGGCCGGCGTCGCCACCTGGCTGTGGCTCAGCGGGAAGGACCCGAACCGCTACGCCGACGTGGTCGCCGGGGTGAGCCCCAATCCGCAGGGCGGGGTGACCCTGGCCCTCGCCGGGCGCTTCTGACGGCCTGGCCGGACCCCACCGGTCTCCCACCTCTCTCCACAGGACCGGGTACATCGACACCCAGGCTTTCCACAGCGATTTCCACAGCTACGGAAACTTCCGCTTGGACTGCTTGCCCAGGAGGCAGGTGGACGCTAGGGTGCGACCCCGATGCGTTTTTCGGAGCACGACCCCCGGAAGGAGCGGCTGGAGCGGGAGCGCCGCGCCGTCCTCGATGCGTGGCCCCTGCCGGCGCAGGCGGCGGTCCCCGAGGCGGACGAGCCGCTGGACCGCTCCGCCGAGGGTGACGACGAGCCCATCACCGAGAAGGTCCCGGCCGGGCCACCCCCGCGCGGGTCCGGGCAGCGGTAGGGACCGTGGGGCGGCCGCCCTGACTTACACGGTCGCCGGCGCGACCGAGTCCGTCTGCAGCGCGAGCCCCCGTCCGTCGGCCGTGACGTCGAACCTCGCCACCCCGCCCGCCTGGAGCGCCCCGAACAGCAGCGCCTCCGCCAGCGGCTTCTTGAGCGACTGGTCCACGAGCCGCGCCATCGGCCGGGCCCCGAAGGCCGGGTCGTAGCCGTTGTCGGCCAGCCACGCGCGCGCGGCCGGCGTCAGCTCGAGGGTGACCTTCTTGTCGGACAGCTGGGCCTGGAGGAGGCCGACCTCCTTGTCGACCACCTTGAGGATGGTCTCCGGCCCCAGCCCGGAGAAGAGGATCCATCCGTCGAGCCGGTTCCGGAACTCCGGGGTGAAGGTCCGCTCGATGGCCTCCTTCGCCTTCGAGGTGTCGATCACCTGGTCCCCGCCGCCGAAGCCGATGGTCTTGCTGCTCATCTCCCGGGCGCCGGCGTTGGTGGTGAGGATGAGCACCACGTTGCGGAAATCCGCCTTCCGCCCGTTGTTGTCGGTGAGCGTGGCGTGGTCCATCACCTGGAGGAGGATGTTGAAGAGGTCGGGGTGGGCCTTCTCGATCTCGTCCAGCACCACCACGGAGTAGGGGTGCTTCCGCACCGCGTCGGTGAGCAGCCCGCCCTGATCGAAGCCGACGTAGCCCGGCGGCGCACCGATGAGCCGCGAGATGGTGTGCTTCTCGCTGTACTCGCTCATGTCGAAGCGGAGGAACTCCACCCCCAGCACCCTGGCGATCTGCTTGGCCAGCTCGGTCTTGCCCACGCCGGTGGGGCCGCTGAACAGGAAGCTGCCGATGGGCTTCTCCGGCGAGCGCAGGCCGCTCCGGGAGAGCTTGATGGCCGAGACCAGCTCCCGGATCGCCGGGTCCTGCCCGAAGATGACGCTCTTCAGCGCGGGCTCGAGGTTGGCGAGCGCCTCGCGGTCGGAGTGCGAGACGCTCTTCTGGGGAATCTTCGCGATCTTCGCGACCACCGCCTCGACGTCGTGCGCGGTGACGCGGTGGGTTCGGTCCTTCTCGCCTCGCAGCCGGTCCGCGGCGCCCGTCTCGTCCACCACGTCGATGGCCTTGTCGGGGAGGAAGCGGTCGTTGATGTACTTGGCAGCGAGCTCCGCCGCGGCCCGGATGGCCTCCTCGTCGTACCTCACGTCGTGGTGTTCCTCGTACCGGGACTTCAGCCCCTGGAGGATGAGCACCGTGTCCTCGACGGTTGGCTCGCCGACCTCGATCTTCTGGAACCGCCGGGAGAGAGCCCGGTCGCGCTCGAAGCTCGCCTTGTACTCCTGGTAGGTCGTGCTCCCGATGCAGCGGAGCTTGCCGGACTGGAGCACCGGCTTGAGGAGGTTCGAGGCGTCCATGCTCCCGCCGGTGGTCGCTCCGGCGCCGACGATGGTGTGGATCTCGTCGATGAAGAGGATGGCCCCGGGCTGCTTCTGGAGCGCCTTGAGCACTGCCTTCAGCCGTTCCTCGAACTGGCCACGAAACTTGGTGCCGGCGAGCAGGGCGCCCATGTCCAGCGAGTAGATGACCGCGCCCTGCAAGGGCTCGGGCACCTTCTCCTCGTGGATGCGCAGGGCGAGCCCCTCTGCGATGGCGGTCTTCCCCACGCCGGTCTCGCCCACGTAGATGGGGTTGTTCTTCCTGCGCCGGCAGAGCACCTGGATGGTGCGCTCCAGCTCCTTCTCCCGGCCGATGAGCGGATCGATGCGCCCTTCCTCCGCCTCCACCGAGAGGTTCAGGCAGTAGGCGCGGAGCGGGTCCTTCTGGGTCCCGCCCTCCTCCTCGCCCAGCCCGCCGGAGCTCTCCCCCTCCTCGTCGCCGTCCGGGCCCTTCGAGATGCCGTGGGAGAGGTAGTTGAGGAGATCCAGCCGGGTGATGCCCTCCTGCTGCAGCAGGAACAGGGCGTGGCTCTCGTCCTCGCGGAACATGGCCACCAGGACGTCGCCCCCCTCGATCACCTTCTGCTCGGCGGAGAGGGCGTGAATCGCGGCCCGCTGGAGGACCCGCTCGATGCCGATGGTCTGCTGCGGCTCGGCGCTCACGTTGTCCGGCAGCCGCTCCACCGTCTCGGCGAGGAACTTCTCCAGCCGCTGGCGGAGGCGCTTCACGTTCGCGCCGCAGGCAACGAGGATCTTCTGGGTCTTCGGCTCGCGGGTGAGGGCGAGGAGCAGGTGCTCGAGCGTCAGGTACTCGTGGCGCATGGACTTCGCGTCCGCGATGGCCTGCCGGAAGCTGGCCTGAAGCTCCTTGGCGATGAGCGGCGTTGCCACGGTTCTAGATCTCCTCCGGTTCCATCGTCAGGCGGAGCGGAAACTCGTGCTCCCGGGCCAGCGCCTCCACGACGTCTATCTTCGTACGAGCCACGTCATGTGTATAAACCCCCGCCACGCCGATGCCCGTGTTGTGGACATGGAGCATGATCGAGACCGCGTCGGACTCGGACTTGTGGAATACCTCGCGAAGGACCGCCACCACGAAATCCCGGGTCGTGTAGTTGTCGTTGTGGAACAGCACCTTGTAGAGCTGCGGACGCTTGAGCTTTCGCTCGCTCTTGCTCTCGGTGACGACCTCGGTGTCCGGATTCACGGGCTCGGGCATCGGCGTACCTTCTAGTCCTTGAACCCGGTCTCCGCCTGCCACGCCGGCAGCCCGGTCTGGATGGCGGCCCGCTCGTGGGCGAGGAACTCCCGGACCGCGCGATCCAGCCCGCGGTGGAACAGGGCGTGTGCGCTGTAGGTGAGGCTCGGAGTGAAGCCCCGGACCAGCTTGTGCTCGCCGCCGGCGCCGGGCTCGAACCGGACGAGTCCTCGACGGACCACCTCGTCCATCCCGGCGTACAGACAGACGTTGAAGTGAAGGAAGGGATGCTCCTCGAAGCACCCCCAGTAGCGGCCGTAGAGGACCCGGTCACTCGCCAGGTTGAAGGCGCCGGCCACGACCCGGTCCCCCGACAGCGCCTGGACGAGCTCCACCCGGTGCCGGAACCGGTCGAGAACCCGGGTGAAGAAGCGGGGGCTCAGGTAGCGGCGCCCCCAGGCGAACTTGTCGACGGTGCTCGCGTACAGCCGGAACGTCTCCCTCGGATCGGCCGCGGCGAGCGCGTCGCCCCGGAGGACGCGGAGAGTGAGCCCCTGCTCGGACGGGGCACGCCGCTCACGCCTGAGCTGGTTCCGCCGCTTGCTGTTGAAGCGCTGGAGCACGTCGTCGGGCGTGCGGTAGCCCTCGTTGAGGAAATGGTACTGGACGCCGTGCCGGACGGCGAAGCCCAGGGGCTCGAGCGCGACCGCCTCGGCCTCGGTGGGGAAGAGCACGTGGACGCTGGAGAGCCGCTCCTCGCGCGCCAGCTCCAGCGCGCCGCGGGCGAGCTCGAGGAGACGCCCCTTCGGGTCCTCGCCGGGGGCCACGAGGAAGCGGCGGCCGGTCGCGGGGGTCAGCGGGGCGGCGATGACCAGCTTCGGATAGTAGGGCACCCCGGCCCGCTCCGACGCGGTGGCCCAGGAGAAGTCGAAGACGAACTCGCCGCTGCTGTCCGTCTTGCGGTAGGCAGGTGCGGCCGCAACGAGCCGGTTGCCGCGCCAGAGGGTGAGATGCCGGGGCTCCCAGCCCGAGGCCTCCGCCACGCTCCCGCTCGACTCCAGCGCCTCCAGCCACTGCCACTCGAGGAAGGGCGAGGCATCCTCGCCCACCAGCGCGTCCCAGGCGGCCTCCGGCACCTCGGAGACCGCCTGGAGAACCTTGAGCTGCGTCGGAAGCGACTGCGACATCGGTTAGAGCTGCCCCTGCACGGTGGGGCCGAGATAACGATACACCCGGTGCCGCTGCCACCCGCGAGGGGGTGGTCGGTCCGTGTGTGGCACACCGGTGTCGGCGCCGCCCGGGAGGGTCAGCGGGTGAGCTCGCGCGCGAGGAGCTGCCCGGCGGCGCTGAGCCCCGCCCGCGCCCGGGCCTTGCCGGCATCGGTCTCCATCACCCGTCCCGCGGCGTCGCTGGCGGTGCCCGCGGCGAGGTCGGCGAGGAGGAGAAAGGCGCTCAGGTCGGGGGTGACCGGCACCGAGCGGCCCGGGCGGAGCGGCCGGTCCCGGAGGCTCTTCGCGACCTTCTCCAGAAGCCCCTCCTCGTCGAGCTTCTTCGTCCCCCCGAGCAGCGCCTGCCACGTCGCGGCGAGCAGGTCGTCCAGGAGGGGACCGGAGAGCGCGGCTCCGAGGCGGCCGGCGGCCTCGTCGTGGTCGAGCTGGTGGGCATCGGCGAAGGTGGGCGCGAGCTTGGCGACGACGATCGTGCGGGTGGCGAGATGGGCGAGCCGGGCGGGGTACCGCATGGGGGAGCAGGATGCAGGCAGGCCCTCCAGCGCGCAACGTCTCCCCCCTCCGTGCTAGGTCGCGCCGGGCCATGTCCGAGTCCGAGTGGTTCGCGCTCAACCGTGCCTCGTGGAACGCGCGCACGCCGGTGCACCTCCGGTCGCGCTTCTACGACCTGGAGGCGTTCAAGGCGGGCAAGAGCTCGCTGCGGTCCATCGAGCTCGACCAGGTGGGTGACGTCGCCGGCCGGTCGCTCCTCCATCTGCAGTGCCACTTCGGTCAGGACACCCTGAGCTGGGCGCGCCTCGGAGCCCGGGCGACCGGGCTCGACCTCTCCGACGTCGCCATCGCCGAGGCCGGGGCGCTGGCGAAGGAGCTCGGCATTCCGGCCCGCTTCGTCGAGGGGAACGTGTACGACGCACCGGCGCTGCTCGGCGGGGAGCGGTTCGACCTGGTCTTCACCTCCTACGGGGTCCTGGGCTGGCTTCCGCGCCTGGAGCCCTGGGCTCGCGCCGTCGCCGGCTGCCTCGCCCCCGGCGGGGTGTTCCACCTCGTCGAGTTCCACCCCGCGGCGTGGATCTGGGACGAGCCCTTCGAGCGCGTGGTCCACCCCTACGACGCCCCGGGCGAGCCCATCCTCAGCGACGAGAGCGGCACGTACGCGGACCCGTCGGCGCCCGTCCGGCTGCGCGACGTGGGCTTCAACCACGGGCTGGGGAGCGTCGTCACCGCGCTGCTGGACCAGGGCCTCGTCCTCGAGCGGCTCGTCGAGCTCGACTGGTCCCCCTACGACATCTTCCCCGACATGGAGGAGGTCGCTCCGGGGCGTTTCCGGATGCGTCGCTTCGGACGGAACCTGCCGCTGGTCTACGGCGTGGCGGCGCGCGGTCCGGGCTGAGCCGACGGCCTCAGAAGAGCCACACGCCCTGGCGGACGCAGGTCCGCAGCACGATCTGCTTCAGCTGCGGATCGGTGACGTTCCGGAACGCTGCGCGCGCTCCGCCGATGTCGTGGCGCTGGCACGAGGCCCGGGCCTGGATGGCGTACCCGAGCGGCGTCTTCTGGATGTAGAAGCTCTGGTCCACCAGCCGGGCAGCGTCGAGCGGCTTGTTCTTCGACAGCGCATCCTCGGCCTGCTCCAGCAGCTTGCGCGCCTCGGGCTTGATGCCGTCGGCCGGCGTCGCGGGCGCGGCGGGCGGCTCGGGTACCACCGCCTTCGCCGGCTCGGCAGAGGGCACCGTCGCGTGCGGCTCCGGCCCCTTCGCGGGGATCTCCGGACGCGCGCGTTGGCGGCGCCCTGGACCCGGTGGCTTCGCGCGGATCGGGTCGTACGGATTCTCTTCGGCCGGCCGGGTGGCCGCCACGGGAGGCCCCTTCGGCGGTGGGGTCTCGACGGCGGGTTTCGGGACAGCGGGCGGCACCGGCGGAGGTGGCGGTGGCTCGAGGCGCTTCAGCGGCTCGAGCGTGTCGACGCTCGCGGTCTGGACGGGCGCCGGAAAAGCACTCTTCCGCGAGACCCAGAAGACTCCCGCGGCTCCCAGCGCAACGCCGACCAGCGCCACCACTGCCAGGAAGGGCAGCAGCCGCCTCGGCGCGGCCTCGGGCATCGGAGGGGGGACGGTGACCGCGCCGGAGCGGACGGGCTCGCGCGAGGAGGCGCGCGTCTTGGGCCACGAGCCGGTGGGACCGGTGGGATGTGGCGTGTGAGTCGGCTCCAGCCCCACCGCCGAGTCCACGTTCCGCGGCTGACCGGTGTGGAAGCTGTGCAGGGGACGGCCGGTGAGCTCGAGGATGAACGCGCCGATGTCCTGCGGCCGCGCGGCGGGGTCCTTCTGGAGCGCGCGCTCGACGGCGGCGAGCACGTTCTCCGGCAGCGCCGGCGCGAGCTCGTGGAGCGGCGTGGGCTGCCCGTGCACCACCCGGTACACGACCTCGGCCAGCGAGCCGCCGGCGAACGCGGGCTGGCCGCCGAGCATCTCGTAGACGATCGCTCCGAGGGCGAACACGTCGGTGCGAGCGTCCACCGCGGTGTTCTTCCCGGTGGCCTGCTCCGGAGACATGTACTGCGGCGTCCCCATGAGGATGGCGTCCTGGGTGCGGAGCGACTGGCTCCCGCGGATCTTGGAGATGCCGAAGTCCAGCACCTTCACCCGGGTGGGCACGTCCTCCTCCGGGGTGCAGAGGAAGACGTTGTCCGGCTTGAGGTCGCGGTGGACGACGCCGGCGCGGTGCGCGGCCTGGAGCGCCGAGCCGATCTGCCGGGTGATGGCGAGGGCCTCGTCGAGCTGCAACCGGCCCGAGGCCAGCCGGGAGGCGAGCGTCTCGCCCTGCAGGTACTCGAGGACGATGTAGGGCTGTCCCGTGGGGAGGGTGTTGAAGTCGAGCACCTCGACGATGTTGGGGTGACCGAGGCGGGAGGCGATCTCCGCCTCGCGCCGGAACCGCTGGAGCATCTCCTCGCCCCCGGCCGCGGCGTCGAGGAGCACCTTCACCGCGACGTGCTTGCCGGGAAGCCTGAGGTGCTCCGCCGCCCAGACCGCGCCCATGCCGCCGCGCCCGATGAGGGACTGGATGCGATAGGTCTCGCCCAGAACGGCGCCCACGTCGAGGAGAGGGTCGGCCACCAGGCGGAGAGTCTACCAGCCGCGCCGTTGCGCCGGAGCGCCCCTATGAGGGCTTCTTGGCCGTCCGGGAGACCGTGTTCGGGCGGGGCGACTTCGCGGGCGACAGCTGCCCACCCATGACCAGGGCGTACGCCCTCGCGAACTCGGGCCCGAAGAGGATGCGGAGCGCCTGCTCCTCGTCACCCAGCCCTCGCCAGACCTCCGAGAAGCGCCGCCAGCGGGTCCAGAGCACCGCGGGCCAGAGGTAGGCCAGCCCCGACTGCCCGCCCGAGGCCGAGATGGCCTGTGCGGGAGGCCGCGCGAGGATGGCGGGGTCCAGCTCCTCCAGGAGCGCCTTCACTCCCTCGCGGGTCCCGCTGAGAAGCGCCACCTGGTGGAACATGACCTCCCCGAATCCCGCCTTGAGGTCGTCGAGGTGCGCCGCTCCGCTCGGCGACGGATCGAGGAGCAGGTGCAGCAGCTCCTTCGGCGTGCGCGCCCGTCGCACCGCGGTGTCCGAGGTGATGGTGCGGACGGCGATCTGGTTGCCGAACTCCGCCTGCCCGCGCCGCAGCTCGATGAACGAGGTGGCGAAGGTCTCCATCAGCTCCCCGAGTCGATCCAGGAAGCCGTCGACGTCCTCCGGCGTGTCCAGGCGGCGCTCGGCGGCCCCGTAGGCGCTGGCGAAGACCGAGAGCAGCCGGTCCGCCGGCCCCTGACCGACGCGGATGGCCGCTGCGTCCGCGGGTCCCGTGCCGGCGAAGGCCCGGAACTGCTCCTCCTGGTAGAGGGTCGGCATCTGCCGCTCGAGCACCTCGGCCAGCCCCGCTCGCTGGGCCAGCGGGAGCTGGCCGGCCTTGCCCTGCAGCGTGTCGTAGAGCTTGCGCCACGCCTTGCGGTACTCGACGTAGAGCGGATAGGCGGCGGCGGCCACGTCCTGGGCGAGCGTCTCCTCCGTGCCCGGACGGGCGGCGAGGTCCTGCTCGAGGGCGCCGTGGAGCAGGTCCACGTCCAGCAGCGTCGCGCCAGGGTCCGAGGCCTGCGCGAAGGAGGACACCGGTACCCGGGCGGCAGCGGCCGCGGGCGGGGGAGTGACGACCGCCGTCGTGGGGACGGGCGTCGGCGCGGGCGTGGTCCCCGAGCGGGCCGGAGCGCTCGCGGCACCGACGAACTGCGTCGGGGGAGCGGGGATGCGGCCGCCGGCGATGGCCGGTTTGGGCGCGGGAGGGGCAGGTGGTGGCGTCGGCGCGGCGGCTGCGCGGACGTCCTGGGTCATGAGACGGAACTGCGTCCGGTCCCGGTTCGGGAGCGGCGGGCCCACGCCGCTGACCTGGAGGAGGTGGAGGCGGAGATCTCCGATCCGCAGCTGCGAGGAGTCCTTCAGGGTCACCGGGACGTTGCTCTCGATGCGGACGCCGTCCACGTGCGTGCCGTTGGTGCTGCCGAGATCGATGACCTGGATGCGCTCCGGATCGAACCGGAGCACCGCGTGCGACAGCGAGACGTACCCTTCCTGGAGTGTCAGCTCGTTCAGGGCGTTGCGGCCGATGCGCACCGGCGAACGCTGGAAGGTGTGCTCGGTGAACTGGTGTGTGGCACAGTTCTCGACGCGGACGGAGAGCATGCGCGCAGGGCCTCGATCAGAGCCTACACAGAGTCCAGGCGTTTCGAGCACCGCGTCTGCCACCGGGGCCGCGACGGCGAGGTCCCATGCGTCAGCTTGACCTCGAGGTGCCCGTCCCGGCCGACCGGGCCGAGCTCCTGGCGGACACCGCTGGCCGGATGGGGGTCAGCCTGTCGGAGCTGCTGACCTCCTCGGCGGCCGCCTACGCCCGGAAGGCAGCCGGCGGCGCCACGCCCCGCGGCAACTCGGCGCTTCGCCGGACGATGGGATGGGGCGCTCGCCCACCCGAGGGGCCGGAGGCCGAGCGGATCCCGGTGCGCCTCGGTCCGGACGTGCTCGACCTCATCGAGTCCGCGCGGCGCGCGGTGCGCTGGGAATCCGCCGATGGCACCACCGCCCCGGTCACGCTCGAGGAGTACGTGCTCGGAGCGGCCGAGCGGATGATCAAGAGCGGGTCCCCCGCGACCCGCAAGGCCCCGGGCGAGACGAACGCGGGACCGTCGCCCGCTCCGGCCTCCCCGGCCCCGCGCCCCGCTCCCCCGCCCATCCCGCACCTGCGCTGGATCCTCCTCGGCGCGGGCGCGCTGACGGCGGTCTTCCTCGTCCTCGCGGTGGTGCTGGTGCTGAACCGGCGCCCGGCGCCCCGTCCCGAGGTCGCCTCGCCGCCTGGCCCGACGGCGGAGGTCCCGCTCCTCCCGCCTCCCGGAGGCACGAAGGACGCGCCAGGGGCGCCCGATGCGCCGCCCGCGGACCCCGGCCGGGCCGGAGAGGCGGTCTCGCGCTGGGAACGTCAGGCCGACGGCTCCCGTTCCCGGGGCAGCGGCCGCGACCACACCGAGCAGATCGACGACATCCTCGCCGGGCACCTCGGGGGAGGCTCGCGCGAGGACGCGTACGCCGGCGCCATCGCGGCCGCGGTCCGGGACGTGGCCGACCTGTACCCCGTGCCCCCGGCGCTGGTGAAGGCGGTGATCCGCCGCGAGTCGGCCTTCAATCCGCGCGCCCGGTCGCGGGTGGGCGCCATCGGGCTGATGCAGCTCATGCCCTTCAACGCCCGGAAGGTGGGGCTGCGCGAGTCCGAGCTCTGGGACCCCGAGCGCAACATCCTCGGCGGCACCCGGCTCCTCGCCGCGCTGCTGCGCTACTACAACGGCGACATGGTGGCGTCGCTCGCGGCCTACAACGCGAAGCCGCGGAACCCCTTCGCCCCGCTCCCGAAGAACGGGGAGACCCCGGAGTACGTGACCATGGTGCTCCGGTACTACGACGAGTACACCCGGCAGCCTGCCGCTCGCCCCGGAGCCCGCCCCGGTTCACCCTGAGCGGAATCGGCTGTGTCGGGAGGGCCCCCTCCGTCGCCTCCGGCGTTGAAACGCCCCTCGAGGCCAGGTCAACTGTCCGGCCCGAGTCAACGCTCCAGCCCCGGAAGGACCCGTGTCGCTCCAGCCCGGCACGCTGATCGGTCGCTACGTGGTGGTGAGAAAGCTCGCCGAGGGCGGGATGGCGGAGATCTTCCTCGCCGCCGCCCAGGGCCCCGAGGGCTTCGAGAAGGAGGTCGTCATCAAGCGGATCCGCTCCGGGTTCGCGGGCGACCCGTCCTTCATCCAGATGTTCGTCGAGGAGGCGAAGGTGGTGAGCCGCCTCAACCACGCGAACATCGTCCAGATCATCGACTTCGCGCGCCACGAGGAGACCTACTACCTGGCGATGGAGTACGTGCGCGGCCGCTCGCTCTCCGAGGCGCACAAGCGCGCCCGCGAGCTGAGCGTCCCGCTCCCCCCGGTGCTGGTGGCGCACCTCGGCCAGGAGGTGGCCCGGGGGCTGGCCTACGCCCACCGCCTCAGCGACGGAGGCCGTCCGCTGGAGCTCGTGCACCGCGACGTCACCCCGCACAACGTGCTGCTCTCCTACGACGGGGCGGTGAAGCTCACCGACTTCGGCATCGCCAAGGCGAGCAACCGCGCCACCAACAGCGGGATGCTGAAGGGAAAGTTCGCGTACATGTCGCCCGAGCAGGCGCGGGGCGAGCGGGTGGATCCGCGCACCGACGTGTTTGCGCTCGGGGTCACGCTCTGGGAGCTGCTCACCTCGGGGCGGCTCTTCGACTCCGAGAGCGACATCGGCGTGCTGCGCGCGGTGCAGGAGCGGGAGGTCCTCGCGCCCTCGGTGCTGAACCCCGAGGTGGACGAGGAGCTGGACCGGGTCATCCTCCGGGCGCTGGAGCGGGACGTGTCCCGGCGCTACCAGTCCGCCCAGGAGCTGGAGCGCGCGCTCGCGCACGTCGTGCTCCGCACCGCCCGCTCTCCGGACGACACCGACGTGGGGGCCTGGATGCGGGAGCTCTTCCCCATCGAGGCCAAGCGCGCCGAGCCGAGCGTCTCGCGGTCCATGCCGCCGCCCCAGGACCCCGGCCGGCGCCCCACGCCGCTGCACGTCGCGGCCGCCGCAGAGGGCATCGCCGAGGAGATGGCCGGGCTCGAGCCCGAGGTGCCGCCGGACGCGTACTCGGTCACGGCCAGCGGCCGGACCGTGCTCTCGGGGGGCACCGCGCGCGACGATGCCTCGCACCGGACGCCCGTCACGCGGACGCCGGTGACCCAGAACCCCGTGCGGCCGAAGCCGCCCGCAGCGCCGCCACTCGCCGAGCGGATCCAGCAGCTCCGCGCCGCCGCGGTGACCTGGGTGGGAGGCCATCGTGTTCCCGCGGCCGTCGGCGCGGCCGCGGTGCTGCTGTTCGTGGCGGTGGGGCTGACCTGGACGCTGGCTCGTCGCGGCGGCTCCGGCCCGTCGGCGCCGTCTGCCGGCGCTCGCGAACCCGCCCGTCCCGACGACGTCGCGCTGAACCTGACGCCGGGGACGGAGAAGAAGCTCGAGCCCCCGCCGCCGCCTCCGCCGGACCTCCCCACGCCGAGCACCGAGCCCGGCACGCTGGCGTTGACCGTCATCCCCTGGGGCGCGGTGTACGTGGACGGCAAGCTGGCCCGCGCCGAGCACGTCGGCATGCACGAGTACGTCCTGCCGCCTGGAACGCACCGGGTCCAGATCAAGGGGCCGAAGCCCAGCGAGTTCGAGGTGGAGATCCGCCCGAACGAGCGGGAGACCCGGCGCGTTCGGGTACGCTGACCGGCACATGCTCGGAACCCTCCTGCTGCTCGCGCTCTCGCAGAACGGCGATGCGTCCGTGCGCCGCACTGCCCTCGTCGGAGTGGACGGGTGCGAGGCGCCGCTGGCCAGGAGCCGCGTGACGTTGCTCCGCGAGCAGCTCGCCCCCCGGATGCGTGGAGGTCTCCTCTCCGAGGCCGACACCGCCGGTCGCCTCGGCGGGCTCCCCGCGCGCAACCTTCCCGACCTGCGGCGCGCCCTCGACGGCGCCCGGGATGCGTTCTACGGCGGGCGTGCGCAGAAGGCGGTGCAGGAGCTGGACCGGGTCCAGGACGAGGCCCTTCGCCTCTTCCCCTCCGACGAGCGGTGGGCGCTCCTCCGCGACGCGCTGGCCACGCGCGCGCTGGTGACGATGAAGTCCGAGCCCCAGGCCACGGACCGGACGCTCCGGCGACTCCTCACCCTGGACCCCGGCTTCGAGCCCGACCCCGGGGACTACCCGCCCTCGTACCGGAAGGCGGTCGAGCAGGCGCGCGCGGCGGTGAAGGCCGCCGGGGTGAACCGCCTCGACGTGAAGGTGGAGCCCCCGGGAACGCCGGTCTTCGTCTCCGGCCATCCCGCGGGGAAGGCCCCGGTGAGCGTGCAGATGCCTCCGGGCGACTACCTGGTGGAGGCGGCCTTCTCTCGCCGCGGCGTCGGCCGGGTGGTGACGGTGCCCCGCGCGGGCGATCCGCCCAACGCGGTCACGCTCTCGTCGGGGCTGGAGGGAGCCGTCGCGCCCGGGGCAGGCCCCTGCATCGCGGTGAAGGGCGGGCGCCCCGAGCTCCTGGGGCGGGTGTTCGACCTGCTCGGCGCCGAGCGGCTGCTGCTGCTCCGCTCGGAGCAGACCACGTCGGGCCCGTACCTGATCCTCACCGAGTGGGATCCGAGGACCCGCTCGGAGAAGGGCGAGCTCCGGGCGAGCATCCCGAGCCCCACCCTGCAGGACCTCGCCGCGAAGGACCTCGCCGCGCGCGTGCAACCCTGAGCTTCGGCCCCGCCTTCAGCGCAGGAAGTCCTCCAGCCGGGTCCAGAGCGAGGGGTGGTCCACCCGCATCCGGCCCCCATCGAGGGTGATGGAGCGGTCGTCCTGCGCGCGCCGCACCACGTTCCCCGCGCCCCCCGGCGCATTCGGGTCGCGCTCGCGGATCGACAGCTGCTCGTGCACCGCCAGCGCCGCCGGGCCGGGGTTGAGCGTGCTGTCGAGCTCGAAGACCCGGGTGATGCCCGGGCCGCCGCTCCGCTCGAGCTGGCGGTGCGCCCAGACGATGGCAGGTCCGGCGCAGGTCCCGGTCAGGGTGGTGAACGGCTCGCCGATGAACCGCCGTCCGCGCTGGGGCACGAGGCGCACCGGACGCTGGCACACCGAGCCCTGACACCGCTGCCCCTCGAGCAACGCCACGTCCACTCCGCCCAGCCGCTCGAGCCGGAGCGAGGCACGGTCCGGTGCGCCCCGCGCCGTTCCCAGCGCCACCACGGCGAGCGCCCCGGGGTCGACCCGCACCAGGGCGAGGGGACCCAGCGCATCGCCGTCGGCGGTGCCGAGCACCGGCATCCAGACCAGGCGATCTCGCTCCGAGAGCGTGGCCACGACCGCGGGCGGAGGACCGCGCCGGGGAAGCGGCTTCGGCGGCGGCTCCTCGCGGACTGCGCAGGCATCGTCCACCTCGGACCAGGCCACCGGGGCACCGGTGCAGTCCAGCGCGGCGCCGGTCAGCGCCTGGGTGCGCGGGTCGTAGCCGTGGAGAAGCAGCGCCGCCCACTCCTCGGGCAGCACCTCGGCCGGGGCATCCGCGGCACGCCGGGCCTGGCACAGCGCCTCGGGAGGAGGCGGACCGTGGGAGCAGGCCGCGAGGAGGGCAAGAAGCGTGAGGGGAGGCGCCCAGCCGGGCCGGATCATCGCACCCCCTCGAAGGCGAAGGTCCACCGTCCCTGGTCGGCCAGCCCGACCTCCAACTTCGCCGGGACGGTGCCGGCGGCCATGTGGGTGAGGAGCTCGCGCGACAGCTCGGGAAGCAGCGAGCTCCTCAGGATCTGGTCCACGTTCCGGGCGCCGGTCTCGCTCTCGGTGCAGCGGGCGGCGAGCGCATCGACCGCCGCGTCGGCGAACCGGGCCTGGATGCCGTGCGCCGTCTCGAGCCGGGAGACGAGCCCGGCGAGCTTCAGCCGGACGATCTCCTTCATCACCTCGGGCCCGATGGGCGCGTAGGGGACGATGGTCATCCGCGCCAGGAGCGCCGGCTTGAAGTGGGCGCTGAGGACCGGGCGGATGGCGGCGGTGACCTCCTCCGCGGTGGGGGTGGCGCCGTCGGAGAACAGCTCCACGGTCTGCTCGGTGGCCAGGTTGCTGGTGAGCACGACGACCGTGTTCTTGAAGTCGATGGTGCGCCCCTCGCCGTCGTTGAGGACCCCCTTGTCGAACACCTGGTAGAAGAGGTTCATCACCTCCAGGTCGGCCTTCTCGCACTCGTCGAGCAGCACGACCGAGTAGGGGCGCTGCCGCACCGCCTCGGTGAGGATGCCGCCCTCCCCGTAGCCGACGTACCCGGGCGGCGAGCCCACCAGGCGCGAGACGGTGTGCTTCTCCTGGAACTCGCTCATGTTGATGGAGGTCATGAAGCGCTCGCCGCCGTAGAGCGCGTCCGCGAGGGCGATGGCGGTCTCGGTCTTCCCCACACCCGACGGTCCGACGAAGAGCAGGACTCCGACCGGGGTTCCGGGGTTGCGGATGCCGGCGTGGGCGGTGCGGATGACCTCCGCGACGGTGCGGATCGCCGCCGGCTGGCCGCGAATGCGTTTGCCGAGCGTGTCCTCGAGCTTCAGCACCCGCTCGGCCAGGTCGCTGCGCATCTTCCCCGCCGGAATGCCGGTCCACTGCGAGATGACCTGCGCGACCGCGTCGGCGTCCACCTCGGGATGCACCAGCGTCCGGTCTCCGCGCGCGGCGGCGAGCTTCGCCCGGACCTCGCGCACGGTGTTCATCGCCGCGTCCCTCGCCGTTCCCTCCGGCGCCGCGCCGAGGGCCTTCTGCGCCTCCTGGAGCGCGCGGACCTCGGCCAGCTCCGCCTCCCAGGCCTGCTGCAGCTCGCTCTTCCTTCGCTCGGCCGAGGCCTGCGCCTCCTCGATCCGCTCCACCGAGCCTTCCTCGATGGGGTGGGCCTCGGAGCGGTCGCGGGTGAGTCGCTCCTTCGCCTCCTTCAGCGCCTGGAGCTCCGTCTCGAGCGCGACCAGCGCATCGGGCCGGGTGGCCAGCTCCATCTTCACCCGGGCGCTCGCGGTATCGAGCAGGTCCACCGCCTTGTCCGGGAGTTGCCGGCCGGAGAGGAAGCGCTGGCTCAGCTTCACCGCGGCCACCACCGCCTCGTCGCGGATGGTGACCCCGTGCGTCTTCTCGTAGAGGGGGGCAAGGCCGCGGATCATGGTGATCGCCGCCTCCTCGTCCGGCTCGTCCACCTTCACCGGCTGGAAGCGGCGCTCCAGCGCGGCGTCCTTCTCGAAGTACTTCTTGAACTCGCTCCAGGTGGTGGCGGCGACGGTGCGCAGCTCACCGCGGGCCAGCGCGGGCTTGAGGAGGTTGGCGGCGTCGCTCCCCCCGGCCTGCCCTCCGGCGCCGATGAGGGTGTGGGCCTCGTCGATGAAGAGGACGATGGGAACCGGCGAGGCCTTCACCGCGTCGATGACCGACTTGAGGCGGTTCTCGAACTCTCCCTTCACCCCGGCGCCGGCCTGGAGCGCGCCGAGGTCCAGCCCGTAGAGCTCCACCGTCTTCAGCGAGTCCGGCACGTCGCCCGCGGCGATGGCCCGGGCGAGCCCCTCCACCAGCGCGGTCTTCCCCACGCCCGGCTCGCCCACCAGGATGGGATTGTTCTTGCGGCGGCGGGCGAGGATGTCGATGACCTGCCGCACCTCGCGGTGCCGGCCGAAGATGGGGTCGATGAGCCCGTCGCGGGCCCGCTGGGTGAAGTTGGTGGCGAACTTCTGCAGCGCCTCCGGCGCGCCGCCGGCCTTCCCGGGGGATGCGGCGCGACCGGCACCGCTGGCTCCGGGCGCGGGAGCGGACTCCTCGGTCTCCACCCCGGGCGCGAGCGCGTCCTCGAGCGTGCTCCGCAGCTCCTCCTTCGAGATCTCCTCCAGCTCGGGGTAGGTCTCCGAGGTGTAGCGCCCCGGCCGGAGGATCAGCTGCGCGAGCAGGAACCCGGAGCGGAGTCTCACCGCGCCCCAGTCCACCGAGGCCACCACCCAGGCGTCCTCGATCCACTGGAACAGGCTCTCGGAGAAGACCGGGCGCCCGGCGTTCCCGGTGCGAAGGCCGGTGAGCACGCGCTCCACGTGGGCGAGGAGCCGGTTCCGGTCCACGCTGTGCTGGTGGAGGAGCCGCGCCGCGTCCCCGCGCTCGTCCTCGAGCATGGTGCAGAGCAGGTGCTCGACGACGATCTCGTAGGCGCGCGAGTTGGAGGCGCGTCCCACGCTGGCCTCGAGCAGGCGGGTGGTGGTGGGGGTGAGGCGGCGGACGAGGGCTCTGGGCTCGACCAGCATGGCTCGGGTCTCCTAGGCCGCCGCGGTCCGCTCCGGGTGGAGCGGGTCGACGACCAGCACGGTCTGTTCGCTCCGGGAGCGGAGCCAGCTGCTCCGGCCCAGGCGAGATGTTCCCTGCGCCGAGAGCTGCAGTCCTGGCGTCTCTCGGGGAAGGAGGGTGACGGCGATGAGCCAGTCCAGCGGATCACGCACCAGCCAGGCCACCACCTCGCGGGTGAGCGCGAGCAGCTCGCCGCCCGCACGGAACTGCTCCAGCACCGACCACGTCGTCGGGCCGACGGTCACGGTGAAGCTGCCGGCGCGGTCGTAGACGCGGTGGCCGACGAGGAGGTCCTGCCCGAGCACCGTGCAGCGGCTGCCCAGCCGGGTCCAGTTCTCCGGGTCCACCCCGGTCCACCGCCCGGTGCACTCCACCACCCGGACGGTGGCCTCGCCGAGGCTCGGTCCGAGCGCGCTCCGCAGCGCCGCCTCCAGCTCGTGGGGGCCGCGGCTCTTCCGGACCAGCAGCGGGGCCAGCCGCAGCAGGTCGCCGCGGGAGAGGGCTCCGCCCCAGCGCTCCGGGCTCGCGTCAACGCCGAGGAGCGCGAGGACCCGCGTGCTCCAGGCGTCTTCCAGGCCACGGGTGTGCTCGGTCGAGGGCTGGTAGCGGACCACCGCGCGGAAGAAGAGCGAGAGCAGCCGGTGGTGAAAGAGGTCGAGGAAGTCTCGCCGGAGCGGCTCCTCCTCGTCCTCGTGCAGCACCTCCTCGGCCATGTAGCCCGGGAGCGGCGACATGCTCCCCGACAGCCCGAGGAAGCCGCTGGTGAGGAGGTAGCGGGCCGTGTCGCGCTCTCCGCCGTCGCGCTCGAGCGCCACCACGTCGGCGGGATGGAACTGGAGCCCCCGGTCGTGGCGGAAGCGGATCTGCTCGCCGGAGAGCGGCCCGTCGCCGCCCACCCGCACCGCGTCGGGAGTGAGGCGCTCGAGGAGCCGCACCAGCGGCACGAACCCGAGCCGCAGCGCCAGGAGCGCACCGGCGCCGGGAGGCTCGCTCACAGGAGCGGCTGGCTGCCCGTCCGCGGAGTCCATCGGGTCTCGGTCCTCGAGGGGAGCTGCAGCGTGGTGAGGCTCTGGAAGGCGTTGAGGGTGAGGTGCGCGGCGAGGAGCTCGTCGAGCACGGAGCCGAAGAGGAACGCGTCGCCGGGACTGACGAAGCCGGTCTCGTCCAGCTCCACCACGGTGTGCTGGCCGCGCACCACGGCGCCCTGGTGGAGTCGCCGCGAGGGCTCGGTCCGGACGCGCCCCACCGCCTCCGCCCGGCGGGTGTTCGCCCGGCCCACCGGCTCGTCGCCGAAGGCCTGGAAGTTGTAGAGGCCGACCAGCGCCGAGAGCAGCCCGTCCTCGGCCAGGGAGCGCTTCACCAGCGCGACGTGGGCCAGCACCCGCCAGAGCAGCTCGCTGCCCAGCGGCGGGCGCAGGGGCTGGCTGACCGGAAGCAGGTTCTCGAACTGTGCGAGCGCCGGCGAGCTGGGCGAGGGGACGCTGACGTCCTTGAGCCGGAGCCGTCGCGGCAGCCCGCGGTGGGTGCAGGTCAGCTCGAGCGACAGGGTGCGCTCCTCCAGCCGCGGCTCGACGTCGCGCGGAGTCTCGAGGGACAGATAGGTGTCCACCCCCTCATCGATGGGCGAGGTGCTCCGGCGCAGGCGGTAGAACGCGCCGCCGCCACCGGCGTGGGCGAAGGCGGTGAACGGCTGGAGGGTCTCGCGCTCGGCGGTTGCTGCCCGGGCCGAGAGCACCTGGTCCACCGAGTAGACCTCCATGTGCCGGGGGTCCACTCCCGCCGCGCGGATCAGCAGCTCCTGGCCGGGGGCGTTGAACCGCAGCGGCTCGGCATCGGCGCGAAAGAGGTTGATCGCCGGAGTGCAGTGGAGCCGGAACACGTCCTTGGGAACGCGCTGTCCGAGCGCGGGCGGGCGCTCGAACTCGAACCGCACCTCGAACCGCTCCTTGAGCGGGACCTGGTCGAGGCCGGTGAGCTCGAAGAAGAGGAACTTCTCCGGAAGGGTGAAGTACTCCTGGAGCACGCGGTAGCCGGGGGAGGAGAGTTGCGGCCAGGGGAAGAGCGCCGACCCGGGGTCGAACCCAACCGGGCGGATGCTCCCCGGAGGCAGGCGCACGCCGGCAGCGGTGGCCCCCGGCTCGGTGACGGACACCGCGCGGCAGTGCCGGAGCAGCCAGAGGAGGAGGTTGGCGGCGAGGGCGTACTCGCCATGGATGTAGAGGCGAAGGCGGCCGTGCTCGGCGAGGGCCTTCAGCCCGGGCCCGGGCGCGCTCACCACCATCCGCAGCACCGGGGCGGTGGCGGACGGCGTCTCGTGGATGACCTCGTCCACGCTGACCGGCAGGAGCGTCAGGTCCTGCGTGGTGCGGAAGAGGAGCGAGGTCTCGTCCACCGCGACGGTTCCCAGCTCGCTGCCGCGCGGCACCGGAACCGGACCGCGCAGAGCGCGCGCCTGTGGCCGGAACTGGATGATGGTCGTCGCCGGGACCGGCCTCAGGTAGTGGGGCAGCACGAGGTCCGCGAGCTCGTGCACCACCTCGGGGATGGCGTCGTCGGTGCGCTCGCGCACCTTGGCGGCGATGAAGGCGACCCCCTCTAGGAGCCGCTCCACGTCCGGGTCGCCACTGCGCTCGGCGAGGAGGCCCGCGGTGCTGGGGTGCTCCTGGGCGTACGCCCGCCCGAGCTCGCGGAGGTAGGCCAGCTCGGATTCGTAGTACTTGCTGAACACCGGCCGGTCCCTCTCCTCCCCGGGCCTCTCGTCAGGCCACGGTCACCTGACCCGTCGGGGACACCTCGGTCCTGAAGCGCACCGTGGTCCTCGGTCCGTCCGCGAGCTGCGCGGTGATCTCGAACTTCAGGCGCTGCACGTCGTCATCGGGAACGTGGCGCACGCTCACGTTCTTCAGCCGCGGCTCGTAGGTGAGGATGGTGGACCGGATCGACGCAGCGAGGGTGGGGATGCCCTTGGGAAAGCTGTGGATGAGGTCGGTGAAGTCCACCATCCCGAACGCCGGGCAGCCCGGCGCCGATCCAGCCCGCGTGTTGAGCAGCGAGTGGAGGTGCGCGGCGACGTCGCCCGAAGGATCGCTCGCGCGAGGACGGGTGCGCTGACCCAGTCGATGGAGCAGGCCGCGCACCGGTCAGCCGTTCCCGGGGCTAGGCCTTGCCCGCCCAGTTGTCCTCGTGCTCGATGCCGCCGTTGGTGTAGGTCCAGTTGATGGTGTGGAAGACGAACCCCACCTCCTCCAGCGGCGGCTCGGAGGCCTGCTCGGGATCGAGCGTGTTGAGGATGAACAGCTTCTGGCTGAAGACCCGGCCGCCCTTGATCGCCACGGTGAAGAACTGCTCCGTGGTGCCGTCGCCGGTGGGGTTCGGCCGGTAGAACTTGAACACGCCCTCGATCTGCTGATTCTCGACCAGGGCCTTTGCCAGGAGCGGTGAGGCCTTGTCGATGCGCTTGCGGATGGTGATCGGCTCGTGTTGCCGCCGTCCGGTGGCCAGGTTGGAGGCCGCCTCGCGAGCGCTGGTCACGCCGGAGCCGAACGAGACGCACTCGATCGAGTCCGCACGACCCATGCTCGCCTGGGTGCTCTCGCCCTTGATGTCCGAACCATTCGCCTTCAGGAACAGATGTACCGTCTGAGCCATGAGCTACTCCTTGTCCAGCTTGCCGACCAGCGAGAGGGTGAACGACGCGCCCATGTACTTGAAGTGCGGCCTGACCTGGATGCCGCACCGGTACCAGCCCGGCTGACCCTCGACGTCACTCACGGTGATCTTCGCCGACCGAAGAGGCCGTGAGCTCCTCACCGAAGGCGACGGGTCCTCCATGTCCGCCACGTACTGGTTGATCCAGTTGTTCAGCTCGCGCTCGAGATCGGTGCGCTCCTTCCAGCTCCCGATCTGCTCGCGCTGGAGCACTTTGATGTAGTGCGCCAGGCGGGTCATGATGAACATGTACGGAAGCTGCGTGCCGAGGCGGAAGTTGGTCTCCGCCGCCTTCCCGTCCGCGCTCTGACCGAAGAGCTTCGGCTTCTGCGTCGAGTTGGCGGAGAAGAACGCCGCGTTGTCCCGATCCTTCTGGTAGGTCAGCCCGATGAACCCCTCCTCCGAGAGCTCGTACTCGCGGCGCTCGGTGAGGCTGATCTCGGTAGGGATCTTCGTCTGGAGGGCCCCCATCGCCTGGTACTGGTGCAGGGGGAGGTTCTCCACCGAGCCTCCGGACTGAGGGCCGATGATGTTCGGGCCCCAGCGGAACTTGGCGAAGCTGTCCGAGATGCGGGTGGTGAGGGCGAGCGAGGCCGGCGCCCAGAGGTACTTCTCGTGGCTGTCCACCACGTCCTCGTTGAAGTTGAAGGCCTTCACCGGGATCTGGTTCTCGCCGTAGGGCAACCGGAGCAGGAAGCGCGGCATGCACAGCCCGACGTACCGGGCGTCCTCGCTCTCGCGGAAGCTCTGCCACCGCGCGTACTGCGGGCTCTCGAAGAGCGCCTTGAGGTCCTTGAGATTGGGGAGCTTGAGGAAGCTCTTCTCGGCGCCGAAGAACTCGGGTGAGGCGTTGGTGATGAACGGCGAGTGCGCGGTCGCAGCGACCGCGGCGCACTTGCGCAGGAGGTTCATGTCCTCCGGCCCCGGGCCGAACTCGTAGTTGGCGCAGATGGTGCCGTAGGGCTTGCCCCCGTACACGCCGTACTCGCGCTTGTAGACGATGTTGTAGAGGCCGGAGTTCGGCAGGTCCGGCTCGTTCTCGAAGTCCTGGAGCAGCTCGTCCTTGCTGACGTTGAGCAGCTGGACCCGGATGTTCTCCCGGAAGTCCACTCGCTCGATCATGAAGCGCAGGCCTCGCCAGGCGGACTCGAGCTTCTGGAACTCGGGCTGGTGGAGGATCTCGTTGACCTGGGCGCTCATCCGCGCGTCCAGCTCGGCGATCATCGCGTCCACCAGCGACTTGTCCACGCGCTCGATGGCCCGGCCCGGAGCGAGCAGCTCGGTGATGAAGGCGGTCACCCCGCGCTTGGCGACGTCGTAGGCGTCGTCGGAGGGCTTCAGCTTGGTCTCGGAGAGGATGTCGTCCAGCAAGGACACCTCGGTCGCCTTCGCGCCGGCTCCGCTGGTCTCGGTCTTGGTATCGGCCATGAGCGTCCCCGGTTCCTACTTGGTGTCCTTGTTTCCGATGCCCAGCTCCGCCATCAGCTTGGCGCGGGTGGTCTCGTCGCCGAGCAGGCTCTGCAGCTTCTTGCGAAAGGCGGGCACGTTTCCGAGCGGGCTCTTCAGCGCGGTGAGCGCCGAGCGGAGCTCGAGGAGCTTCCTCAGCTCGGGCACCTGCTTGACGATCGCCTCGGGACCGAAGTCGTTCAGATTCTTGAACTTGAGGTCGACGTTGAGGCTCGCGTCCTTCTCGCCGGAGAGCTTGTCCGGCACCGACGCGGTCAAGCCCAGGTTCTGCTTCTCCAGGACGTCGTTGAAGTTGTCCTTGTCGACGCTGACCGTCTTGCGATCCTCGAGCGATTTCTCGTCGTCGGGGACGTTGGGGTTGTACTCACCCATCACCAGGATGTTGAGCGGGAGCTCGACCTCCTCCTGCGCACCTCCGAGCTCGGTCTTGTAGAGGATGTTGACGCGCTCCTTCGGAGCGACGGTGGCGTCCTTCCCCATTTACGACCCCCTGCCGTTGGCGCGCCCTCTCGAGGCGCGCGGTGAGTCAATCACGTCTGGACCCGTGCTGCAGCCGATGGCGAGATGCGGCACAACCGCTGGAAATAGCCCGCGTCCTCTTCAGACAAGGCGCCACTGGCCCGGGAAGACAACAGGCCCTCCAGGCACTCCGCGGTGAGCGCCGGCTCCCAGGCATCCAGGTCGTGAGCCGTGCATTCTCGTGCCAGCGCTGCGTAGAGCGCACGGGCCACCGCTGGCTGGTTGGGTGCGCAGAGCTTCGCCAGTTCCAGCCTCAGACGAAAACGCGCCCGCCCGCTGTCCGCGATCTGCACTCGCCCCTGTAAAAGGGCCAGTGCCTCCGCCCCTTTCCCCGTCGCGAAGAGGGACTTTGCCTCGCCGACCGCCTCCGCCGTGGGGTCCGTGCCGGTCCCGGAGCCTGGGGCGGTTCCACCTCCCCCCCGCACCTCGAGGTCCACCCAGGCGCGGGTCTGGGCGTCGGCCACCGGCGAGCCGTCGGAGGCCGAGAGCTCCGCGGCCTCGGGGACCCGGCGCAGCCACGCTCCGAGCTCGGCGATGAGCGCCGCCCGGGCGGAGGTGTGTCCCAGCCCCGCGAGGGCGGCGGCGCTGAAGCGGTGGAGGTCCATCTGGAACCGGTGCTGGATCAGCGCCGACTCGGCCTCCTCGAGCAGATCCATCCACTTGCCGTTGCTCGCCAGCGCCTGCATCTGCGCGCGCACGTCCGCAGGGAGGGCCGGGAAGGGGCAGCGGCCGTCCGGGCCGCGCGGTGGCGCCTGGGTCAAGTGGAGCCAGAGCCCGGAGCGCAGGAGCCGGTAGGCCACCGGATCGGCGGGGCTGGCCCGGCGAACATCCGCCGCCGCCTGGCAGAGCGCGGCCCCGACCTCTCGCAGCCAGCCGGTGGCATCTGCTCCGCGCGCCGGTAGCGCCGGGGCCGCGACGGGCGCCGATCCGGTGGCGGGCGATGACGCGGGCGTGCCGGCGGCCCCCGGAGCCGCCGCGGGCTCCGGACCCGGTGGCGGCGGTGGAGGCGCCTCGGGCGGCAGCTGGAGCCGGAGCCGCTCGAGGGCCTCCATCAGCGGGCCGAAGGCCGGGCCGCCCTCGGTGAGTCGGGTGCGGCAGACCTCGGCCAGCCGCTGCGCCGCGGGGACGAGGGCCTCGACGACGTCGCGATCCGCTGGCGCGGGGGCGAGGTCGCCGATCGAGATCGAGACGCGCTGGACGAACCAGCTCACCGCGTTGGCCCGCGCCTTCTGGCGCTTGCCGTCGGGGAACAGCGAGTCCCAGAAGCGATCGGTCAGCTCCGAGACCAGCACCATCCCCTCGAGCAGGCCGGCGAGGCTCTTCTTCGGGGCGAACAGCGCGAACCCGGTGTACGAGGCCAGCAGGAGGTCCTTGGACTTGGAGCCGAGGAGCTTCTTCCCCAGGGTGGCGACCTGCACCCAGTCCACGGCACCGCCGGTGGGCGCCTCGAGCTTTCCCACCTCGGCGAGGATGCGCTCGTAGTCGGGCTCGTAGCGCGCGCTGCCGCCGGAGGGCGCAGCGGCGGAGATGGGCTCGAGGAGCGGTTGAACGCGCTGGGTCAGCTCTTCTCGGGAGAGGGTCACGGCAGGTCAGCCCTGGAGGAACGCGGAGAACAGCTCGCGAAGGGTTCGCGCCGGGTCGCCCACCGCGGCCCGCTGCTCGGCGGTGAGCGCAGCGAGAGCGGTATCGGCGGCTGCCATCTGGGTGGTGCGGAGCGGCCAGACGAGGTTCGACCGCGGATCCGGGCGGGCCAGCAGCCCGAGCACCGCCGGCGGCGCGGCGCCCAGGGAGATCAGCAGGCGGGGCGGCGCGGCCTCGGTCCAGAAGAACGGCGGAGGGCTTCGCCAGCGGAGCACCCGCCGCGCGAGCTCCAGCCACACCGCCGGCCCCTCGCCGGCGAGGGGACAGTCGAGCACCACCCGCGTCCGCGCCGGCACCTCGGCCCCATCGGTGGCGCACGCGCCCAGGAACGTCTTGAGCCCGTAGGCCGCTCCGGCGGGCGCCTCGCCCAGCGAGCGCAGCAGACCACCGGTGGGCTGATCCAGGAGCCGTTCGGTGAGATCGTCCGCGAGGGCCCACTCCGCCGGGCCGGGCAGAGGAATCTGCCGGAGCCGCTCGAGCACCGCGGGAGCCCCGAGCGTCGTCGCGTCCCGGCCGAGCCGGGCGACCTCTCCGAGGAACATGGAGAAGGCGAGCGGGGCACGCGGGTAGCTGCGGGACAGCGCGCCCGCGTCCACCGGGACGAAGGCGGCGAAGGGAAACACCCGGCCCACCGCGTCGCGGCTCGGCAGAAGCGCTCCCACCACCGCGGTGCGCGCCCCGGGCACCACGTGGACGAAGCAGACCGGAAGCGCGGGCAGCGCCGCGCCGGTGCGGTACATGCCCTCCTGGGCCTCCTCCAGCCACCGGGAGAACTCGACCGCCGCCGGGTCGACCACGTTGGCCCGGAGGAAGTCGCCCTGGGCGGGAATCTTCCCGTAGACCGCTGGAGCGAGGGCGGTGGCCATTTCCGTCACTCGCAGGCGCGGAGCGGGACGAGCCCCGGGCCGCGGAAGACGGCCAGGAAGCTCGACTTCCGCGAGCCCTGGCCGGGGGTGAAGGGGGACTCGCCGCGCACCGGCTTCACGTCGATGAGCACCTCGGAGTCGAGCGTCGGCACCCGCCAGGAGAGGGTGAACATGGCCGGGCTGGAGGAGCGGACCGTCCCCTGCTCGAAGAGCCGCAGGAGGCCCCAGTCCCCGTCCTGCTGGATGACCTCCACCTTGCCGCGCGGATCGCGCACCCGGATGGAGGCGCCAGGCGTCTTGCCGGGCGACGGCCACTTGAAGGATCGCCACTCCTCGGGCCCGTTGCGGTACTCGAACGTGTCGCCGTCGACGGTGAGCGACACGCTCGCCAGCTTCGGCACCGGATGGATGTGCACCGAGAACGGCACCTGGGGGTCGTTGCTCGAGGGCGGAAAGAGCGCGCGGGTGACGTCGTTGGCGCGGCCGAGGTAGCCGATGACGTCGGGCGGGTAGACGTGCTCCCCGGCGGGATTCAGGAAGCGGTCGCCGGCGCGGACCACGTTGGTCTTCATGTTCGCGTCGAAGAAGGCCCAGATCTGACCGGTCTTCGGCCGGAAGAAGTCCGCCACGTCCGCCAGCGGCGCCTCGGCGGGCACCGGGGCGAACGGGTAGCGTTTGGAGAGCGCGCGGAACGGCTCGCCCACGCCGTTGCAGAAGTTGCGGAGCGCCTCCGACTTCTGGGCGCCGGTCACCACCCGGTACGCCTCCTCCAGGGGAGGGCTGGTCAGCTTGGACAGGACGGGGCGGAGCAGCCCCGCGTTCTGCGAGGCGAGCAGGCCCTCCAGCGAGGCCCGGGCGGACTTGATGCGCAGCGCGAGCCCCGAGGCGTCCTGGGTCTCGGCGCGGAAGCCGTCGCGGAGCACCACCAGCTGCTCGTAGTAGCGGTCGATCGGCGCGGGCTGCTTCTCGCCCCGGCTGACTCCGAAGCTGGTGAAGGGGTCGAAGAACTGCCGGAGGTCGGTGGCCGTGAGCAGCCGGTCCGGATCGTTCCGGTCGCCCCCCGGCACCGGCACCTGCGCCGCCGGGGTGGTCTCCAGCTTCTTGAGGAGGCGGTCCTTGAGGTCGAGGCCGATCTGCTCCACCCGGCCCTCGAGCCGCGTGTTCTCCGCCACCCGCTCGAAGAGCACCGTCAACGGGGGAGTGCTCCCGCCGGTCAGGTCGTCCAGGAGCGCCTGCACCTTGGCGCGGTCGCCGCGCATGGGCTGAAGCTCGATCGACTCGAGGAAGCCCCGCCACTCGGCGATGTACGCCTTGAAGTAGGCGGACTCGAGATCCGCGGGCGTCGAGCCCGCCGCTCCCGGCGCCGCGAGCACCCAGCCGTCGGCGTCCTTCATCCCCGCCTTCAGCAGCTCGCCGACCCTCCCGGTGTAGGCGCGCTTGGTGAACGCCGCCCGGACCCGTGACTTCGAGGTGTACTCGGGCAGGCTCCCGCCCAGCAGGCCCGCGAGGGTGAGGTCCTCCTGCTGCTGCCCGGCGGCGGCGATGACTCGCTCCAGCGCCAGGTCGGCCAGGGGGAGCCCGCGCAGCACGGTCCTGCTCCGCTCCACCAGCCGCCCGTCGCGGGGGAGCGCCAGCCCCGGGTCCTGTGCCAGCAGCCGGAGGTAGGTCGCGACGTGGGCGCGGAGCGCCTGGCCCTCCTCGCTCGACTCGGAGAGCGCGCGGGCGAAGTAGGGGCGGGTGATGCGGGTGAGCATCCACTCCCGGGTCGCGTCGTCGAGCGGCGGCTCTCCGTCCTCGCGGGGCGAGGTGAGGAGGAGGTGGAGCTTCAGTGCTTCCCAGTACGGCAGGTGCGTCCGGGCCACCAGCTTCGCCGGCGGCGCCTTGACGAAGTCGGCCAGCTCGCCGTCGCTGAGGTCGAGCACCTGCTTCACCACCAGATCGCGCACGGTGGTTCCGTAGAAAGGCCGAAGCTCCTCGAGCACCGAGTCGCCCTGCCACATCCCGAACCGCATCGTGAGCGGGGGGCCCTCGGTCCTCGTGGCAAGCAGCTCCTCCAGCCGGGCGCGCAGCGGGGTCAGCGCCTTGAGGGTGGCGGTGGAGCTCCCGAGCTTGCCCTTGAGCCCGGCGACGAGATCCCGGGTGGAGTGCACCAGAGAGAGGTTCCGGAAGAAGGACACCGCCGGAAGGACGATGAGCAGCGCGGCGAGGGCGAGGCCGCCGAAGGTGTACACGCGCTGGACCAGGAGGTCTCGCCGGCTGGCGCTCGCGCTGCGCACCGCGAGGCTCTGGTCCTTGAAGATGACCTTCCCGAAGACGTCGCGGAGGAAGTAGCTCTTCGGGTCCTGGACCGCGGCCTCGGCCTCGGGCACCGCGCCCTGCAGACCGAAGGCGGAGGCCATCGCCCGCATCACCCGGTCGATGGGCCGGCCTTCCTGGGTGCCGCTGGTGAAGTACACGCCCCGGAGCAGCGGGGTGTCCTGGTAGACGTTGGCCGCGAAGACGGTCTGGATGAACTCCGAGAGGTTGCCGCGGAGCGCGTCGAACTGCGCCGGGAACTGGAAGATGCGCTCGCGATCTTCGAGCCGGCGCGCCTTGGCGAGCCGGTCCAGGGACCACGTGCTCACCTGGGTGGACAGCTCGTCGAACAGCTCGGCGAAGCGCTCCCCGGGCGCGCGGCCCTCCGCCACCGGCAGGGTGAAGCCCCAGATCTGTCCCCGCTCGTTCTTCCCCAGCTCTCCGAACGTCTCGACGAAGCCGGCGAGCAGGTCGCACTTGGTGAAGAGCACGTAGACCGGCAGTACCACCTTCAGCCGGGTCATCACCTCGTCCATGCGCTCGCGGATCCGCTGGCCGAGCGCCGCCGACCCCTCCTCGTCCAGATCGACGAAGTCGCCCACGCTCACCGCGACCAGCAGCCCGTTGAGCGGCCGGCGAGGGCGGTTCCTCGCCAGCATGTCGAGGAAGGCGAGCCACTCGTCGCGGTCGTTGTCCTCGGTGGTGTACCGGCCGGCGGTGTCGAGGATGACGGCCTCGTTGGTGAGCCACCACTCGCAGTTCCGCGTTCCGGCGACCCCCTTCACCCCGCGGCCACCGGCGGAGAGATAGGGGAACTGCAGCCCGGACTTGCTGAGCGCGGTGCTCTTGCCCGCTCCCGGAGGACCGATGATGACGTACCAGGGCAGCACCCCGAGCGCGTCGCTCTTGCCCCGGGCGATCTTGCTGGACTTGAGCGCGCTCACCGCCTTGCCGAACTCGGACTGCAGCGCCTGGATCTCCGGCTGCTGGTCCGGACGTGCCTGGGCGGCGAAGGCCTCTCCCTGCGACTTGAGGGTCTTCTCGATGGCCTGCGCCGCGGCCCGCGCCTGGAGCCGGCGGACGACGACGATGGCCGCCACCGCCACCCCCGTGGCGACCGTCGGGACGATGGGGAGCGCCAGGCTGAGGTTGAAGAGGATGGCCACCGTCCAGAGGCAGGACAGGAGCACCACCAGGAAGATGATGCCGAGGATCACTTCCGCGCCCCCGCCGGCTTCACCGCCGCCACCGTCTCGGCCAGCCCGGACACGCTCGAGGCGAGCGCCAGCCTGAGGACCACGAAGAGCAGAAGGGCGAGGAGCAGCGCGCCGCCGGTCACGTAGAGCAGGGTGAGGCTCGCCCGGGCCCGGCCGAGCGCCTCGGTGGGCCGGTCGGCGTGGGGCGAGAGCGCCTCGAGCTCGGAGGGCTTCGGCCCGACCTCGCGCTGCAGCGACTCGCCGAGGGTCATCAGCTCCAGCTCGCCGCCGCGCACGCGGTAGCGGCCCTGGAACCCGAACCACAGGCAGAGGGCGTAGACCCGCAGCACCTCGCGGCGGCGCGGATCCTTGCGGATGGTCTCCAGCCGCTGGAAGAAGCCGTCCCCGGCCGTGTTCTCGCGGAAGTAGTGGAACTGGAGGAGGTGTCCCATCCAGCCCGAGGCGAGCGGCTCGCCGGCGTTGAGGGCCACCTCGTCGGTCAGGGCGCAGATGGCGTAGGTGACGTCGTCCACGTCGGCGTGCGGCAGTCCGGAGTCGCGCAGCGCGCTCTGCATCCGGTCGATGAACGTCCGCATCCGCCGCTGCAGGAGCTCGGGGTCGGGGAGGAGCGTGGGGTCGCTCCGCCGGAGCTGCTGGATGGCCCCGAAGCAGTCCTGCGTGGCGGCCTGCACGACGTCCATCGGTTCTCCCGTGCCCCGGGGGCGGGATCAGCGCCCGGGAATGGCGAGCAGCTCGATCTTGGTGCGGCTCGGGTCGAACGGTTGAGGCAAGTAGATGGCGACAGAGCGATCCCGGAGCGCGTTCTTCCAGTACGGGTCGTCGGTGGCGAGGTTGAAGTAGACGACGCCGGGCCGCACCGCGACCTCGTTCGGCGGGCGGTGGTTGATCTGCAGCGGCACGCCGGGAGCCGCGGCCTGCACGATGCGAGCGATCTCGGTGGTGGAGGCGATCTTCGACAGGCGCGGCAGCTGATCGGTGACCTGCTGCTCGGCCACCTCGCTCTTCACCGCGAGGATGAATGCGACGGCGCGCGCCACTCGCTCGTCGTCCAGCTTGCCGATGTAGACCCCGCTCGGGCGCAGCTCGAGGGGGATGGCCAGCGAGCCGTGGGGCTCCACCGTCTGGAGCATCCGCTGCAGCATCGCGAACAGGTCGGCGAAGGTCGGCCCGAGGCGGGTGTACTGGAACTTGGGGAGGGAGAGCAGATCGACTCCCACCGCGAAGGTGGAGAGCGCACCCGCGGCCCGCAGCAGCTCCAGATACAGCGCGTGGGGGTGGACCTCGCCGGTCTCCGCCATGTGGTGGAGCACCGGGATGGCCGAGTCGAGCGCGTGCAGCTGGAGGAACCGCTTCACGTCTCCGGGGGTGAACTCCACCGTCGAGGCGTCACGGTGCTTCCGGGCATCGGCGAGCTGCTGCTGCTTGCCGAGCATGACCTGAAGACACTTCCTGGTCTCCTCGAGCAGCCACGGCGAGGCGTCGATCCGGAGCGCCGGCGGGACGTAGCCGGCCTCGAGCACGGAGGCGCCCAGCCCATCGCGGGTCACCTCGGCGATCTGCAGCGCCTCGAAGTCCTCCCGCGGCTCGCTCCCGAAGAGCAGACGGGTGTTCCTCTGGGCGAAGGGCACCGGGACGATGGAGCCCACCGACAGCCGGTCCGCCACCGGCTGCTCCGAGACCAGGTAGCGCGCCGCGCTCTGGCGATTCCCGTCCTGGGCGTAGCTCTCCAGGCCGTCGCGCTCCTTGGGAACGCCGAGGTACACCTCGACGCTCTTCACCCCCGGCCGGAGCTGGTCGGCCAGCGGGCGGATGGGGGGAGCCTCGGGGTGGCCCCGGTCGAAGGCGAGCGGGGTGCCGTCGGGGAGGATGCCGGAGAAGGACAAGAGCTGGAGCTGGCCTGCCCGGAGTGCCTCCTGATCCACCTCCACGTGCAGCACGCCCCACGGGTAGGGCGAGAGCGCCGCCAGGCGGCCGGCGAGGAGCAGCTCGTGGTACGCGTCCTGGGCCTGGAGGTGCTGAGGGGACATGAACATCCCCTCCTTCCAGACCACGCGCTGCAGCGGCCGGCTCACGGTGCGTTCACCCCTTCGGAGGCGGCGTCCGGTTGACCACCCGGACGTCGTCCAGCCCGAACACCAGCACGGTGTCCTCCGGTCCAGGAGCCTCCTTGACCGGGTGCGGCTGGTCACTGCAGCGATCCGGCTCCACCGTGGGAAGACGCGCGACCGAGCGCCAGGTGGTGGAGGTCGGCTCGCGGAACACGCCCATCACGACGACCGCGGAGGCCTTCGGATCTCGCCGGTACCCGACGATGGTGGTGCCGCCGGGCTCCACGGTGGTGTCCTGCACGTTCACCAGCTCGTCGCCCAGCGCCTCCTGCGGCCGGGTCCGCAGGTCGTTGAAGTCCGCCGCCTCGGCGCGCGCCACCCCGCGGGTCTGGAAGACGAGCACCTGGGTCACCAGCGGCTGGCCGCGCTCGTCGGGGTTGAGGCGCGGGGCGCCCTCGAGCTTGAGGTAGATCGGTGGCGGGTTCTCACAGGGCGGGCGAACGCCGCGCGCGCATCCCATGCCCAGGGAGACGACGGCCAGTCCCAGCGCCCAACAGACGCGAACGCGCACACCGCTTCCCACGACGGCCCGTACCCGCATCCGGCCCCCTCGTTGGGTGTTCGAACGGCGCCCGGACGCTGCCACAGCGGCGACGGCTTGCCAATCGGTGCGGCGGGACGCCCGAGCGTGGCGCGAATGACCCGGCGGTCGCCTTCGCCGGAGCGAGGGTTGCCGTGTCCAACTCCACCCGCCTACCCTCGCCGGCCCGGCCGTCGACTTCCCAGGGGCGAGGCGGATGACGAAGGTTGGGCAGACTCCAGGTCCGTGGCTGCTCGCCGGCGGCGCGGGAATCTTCAGCGCCGACTGCGTGAAGGCCCTGGCGAAGGCCGGATTCGAGCCCGGGGACTTCGGCAGCTACGACCACGTGAAGCAGCGGATCCGCGAGGCCAAGCGGCGGGTGCGCGACTGCAAGCCGGGGGCGAAGCCCGGTGAGCCAGGTGGGCCGAGCGCCCACGACGCCCTCCTCGCCCAGTCCACCAACGGGCACCTGCAGCAGAACGCCCTCTTCCAGCGACGCCGCGGGAACGCCTGTCAGAACGAGCCGCCGGGGCCGGGCGGCCAACCCGCGGGGGCTCTCTGCTACGACCTCCAGGAGGCGCCCTGCGCACCGCTCCCCAGAGGAACCGAGAGGGCGAACCGGGGAACGAGCCACTGGGCCTCCGGCGCTGGCGAGAGCGCCGTCGCCGACCGGATCGGGGTTGGCAACCCGGTGACCTCCCGGCAGATCAACAACCAGGCGAAGAACACCATCCGGCTGGCTGCCCAGGGGCCCACCCGGAGCGACGTGAAGGGACTCGACGCGGACGCCAGGCGAAGGCGGAGCGAGGAGAAGGACGCCCGCGCGGCGAGCGCCGGTGAGCTGACGGCGGGGAAGGGCGGCAAGGTCGACGCCGATCAGGAAGGCAAGAAGGCGGCGGTCGACGAGGACTCCGCCGAGAAGTGCATCGAGAGCTGGATGAAGCTGGCCAACGAGGCGATGCGCCGCAAGGTGATGCAGGACTACTCCGAGGAGAACTACAAGAAGACGGTCAAGGACCTGAAGGGCAAGAAGGCCGATGCGCAGAAGCGGCTGGACAAGGCCTACGAGGACATCGCGAAGGCGCGGAAGAACGGCGACGAGGCGGGGGTCAAGGCAGCCGCTCAGGAGATGAACTGGGCGCGCCAGGACCGTGCCGAGGCAGAGAAGGCCCTGGAGTCGGCCCCGTGCCTGAAGGATCAAGTCGGCAAGCTCCAGGCCCAGATGGGAGCGAACGGAGGAGCGATGCCGGCGATGACGGGCACCATCCCAGGCCGAGGCCGTCCGACCATCGGTGGCGATGGAAACAAGGGCAAGAGCGGAGTGTAGTCGCGAGACAGCGAGGAGAGGACCGATGCCCCTGCAGGGCCCCGACGATCAGGCCACGCAGTGCCAGTACACTGCGGTGAGCGGCTTCACGCTCGACGACTGCTGCTTCCTGGGCCTCCGCACGCCGTTCGAGAGCCCATTCTCGCCCTTCCAGCTCGAGTCCTGGCCCATCTACGCCGACACGGAGAAGCTGCGCTACTTCTACGGGACCTCGAACTGGCTGACCGCGCTGTGGCGAGTTCCGGGGGGCCCGCTCTACGTCGGGGACAACTCGGCGGGGAACGTCCAGCGGCTGAAGTCGATGGCCGACGGGAAGAATCCGCACGCCTGGGAAACGCTGAAGGTCGATCTCCAGCCGCTCGGCCTCTTCGCGTTCCCCGATGGCGCGCTGTACGTGTGGGGGCGGCAGGGGGAGAAGACCGCGCTCCGGGTGCTCGACGCCAAGACCCAGAAGTTCAAGGCGATGCCCTCCCCGGGAATGATGTTCGAGCTCTCCGGGACCGCGCCGGACCGTCTCTGGGCCGCGGGGGAGGAAGGTCTGCTGGCGCGCTGGGACGGACGGAAGTGGTCGGAGATCTCGGTCGAGACCGAGTCCAACTTCACCGGGCTCACGGTGGTCTCCGACGACGAGATGTGGGCCACCACCGAGGCCGGTGAGCTGTTCGAGGGGAGTCGTGACGGCTGGGCGCTCCGGGCGCGCAATCCGAACAAGGGTGAAGCGCTGTTCGACGTGACGCGCTGGAAGGGCAACGTCTGGGTCGCCGGCGGGGACGCCGGTCTGCTGAGGCTCTCGGGAAAGGGCAAGAAGCTCGAGGTGGTGAAGCCCAACGTCGACGCCGTGTCGCTCGACGGCCGCGAGCACCTCCTGGCCGCCTGCCCCGGGATGATCGTCGGCACGGCGGACGGAAAGAGCTTCGAGGCCATCGGGAAGGACGGCCTCCTCGAGTTCCGGAACAACGACTCGCCGCTCTGGGACGAGTGAGGAGGGCGTGGGGATGGCCTTCAGCTCCGAGGTCGATGCGCGGGTGCTGGCCCGGGATCCCCTGGTCACCCTGGCGCGGGTCGAGCTCGGGGCGACGCTCTACCTCGACGAGCCCGTGCACTGGGCGAGGGAAGGCGCGGCCCGCGCGCTGGAGGTGTTCCTCTCCCGGACCCCGGCCGAGCTTCGCTGCTGGTACACGACGTCGCACCTCGACAACTGGGTGCGGGCGCGTCCGGCGCTCGAGGCGGAGTGGGTCGAGAACCTCCGCATCAGCGGGCTTGCGGCCCAGCCGCGCCATCTCTTCGAGTTCGCGCTCGCCGACGACGCCGGTACGCCGTCGCAGGGCTTCCGGTACCGCGAGGTGGATCCCCGGCGGGCCGAGCGCGCGCCGTACATCGAGCTCACCCTTCCTCAAGAAGCCAGCGGCGCCGACCTCGAGACGCTGGTGCGCGAGGTGGCGGCCTGCGGACCGGTGCTCTGCGGCGTCGGCGGCGCGACGGTGCGGTGGAACCCGCTGTACCGCTTCACCGCCTTCGCCCGCATTCGCGGCTGGTGCAAGCGCTTCCTCGGCGTGGACGTCCAGGAGCCCGAGGAGAGCTGCTGGACCGCGCGGGAGAAGCTCCCGGGGAGCAACTGGCTCACGGTCTGCGGTCCCGGCTTCGCTGTCCGCCCCGAGCTGGCGGCGCTGGCGGCGTGGACCGGCCCGGCAGACGCGGTGCAGGTCTCGGAGCTCGGTGGGGGCTCGCTCCTCGTCCGCGCGGGGAAGGAGCCCACGCTCGGCGACCGGAACGCGCTCGACTTCCCGGCGGCCCTGGCGCGGGTGGCTGCGGCGCTCGCGCCTCTCTTCGGCCCGCCTCCGGAGGGCGTGGGCATCTGGCAGAGGCGCATCCCCGGTCCCAAGGAGTGGATGCACCGGCTCGTCGACCCCGAGGCCTGGATCCGGCACGTCCCGGACATCTAGCGGCCTGCCCTCAGGCGATGTTGCCGAGGCCCATGCTCCCGACGAAGACCACCTGCTGCCCGCCCATCTTCACCACCGGGCAGCCCACGACGGCGCAGGCCTTGGACATGTTCACCCCGGTGAGGATGTCCTTCTCCGGCTTGGAGGGCGGCAGCATCCCCACCCCGGCCTCGTTCCCCTTGATGCCCGAGGCGACCGAGTCGGTGGTCATCACCTTCTTGTCCTGGTGCTTGACCCCGTCCGCGGGGCTGTCGCAGATGTTGCTGCTGTCGGTGAGGATGGGAAACGGGGTGGGGATGCCCTGTGGCCCGGCGGGGGGCGGCGGCGCGGGAATCAGGCAGACGTTCGGCGCCAGACCCGCGAACTGCAGCGGCTGGGACTCGGTGGCGACCTCCATCATCATCGCGATCAGCACGGCTTCATCCGTTCTCCTTCCGGAAGGGGAGTGAGAGGAGGACCGCGCCCCGGCGGGCGCGCGCGTCCGAGCCGACGGCGAGCACGTTGCGGGCCGCCGGATCTCCGTGCTGCGCGGCGGTGACCGCGACGACCAGCGCGGTGGGAATCGCAGCGGCGCCGAGGTCTCCGAAGCACACCGGCAGGAAGTCCGTCCGCAGCCTGGGGGAGGCGACCTCCACGTAGTCCTTTCCGGCGGTGGACAGGCCTCCCGGCGCGAGCGCCCGGGGCAGGGCGAGCACCCACTCCCGGGTGCGGCGCTCCTCGTTGTTGACGTCGGCGAGGATCCACTCCAGGGGCGCGCGGGCCTTCTTCAGCACGGCGGTGTGCGCCCGGAGCGCGCGGGTCAACCCGGCGCCGTCCACCGGCGCGTCCGCGGGAAGCGCCTCCTCGTCCAGGACCGCTCCCTCGAGGGTGGCGAGCGCGGGGCTCCGCAAGCGGGTCGCCACGTCGGGGCGGAGCAGGAGGAGGAACGCCGCGCCCTCGCCGTGAATGGGAGCCTCGGGGTGCTCGCCGTCGAAGAGCCGGCCCTCCTCGAGAAGGGCCGCGGCGCGCTCCACGTCGTAGGCCGTGTCCACCGCGCCGACCAGGGCGGCGTCGAGCGTGCCTCCGGCGAGCGCCGAGGCTGCCTCGGCGACCGCGCGACCGAAGGCGGCGGGGCCGAGCGGGAGGAGCTGAAGCGCCGGCGCCGCCCCGAGCACCCGGTCCAGCTCGCGAGCCACCGCCGCGGGCGCCGGTGGATGACGGGCGCTGGTCGCGAGGCCGACGCCGACCCGGAGCCCGCGGAGCGGGGCGAGGTCCGCTTGCAGGGCCGCGAGCGCCCGGCGGATCAGCGCCGCCTCGCGGGCGGTGCCCGAGACCTTCACGGGAATCGTGCGGTCGAGGCACATCGTGGCGCGCTCGCCGTTGTCGCAGACGAAGGGGCTCTCCACGAAGGGAGAGAGCTCGGCCCGCCAGAACGCCCAGCTCTGCTCCGCGGTGAGGCCCAGCCCGTTGCACGCCGACACCGCGGCGACCACCGCTCCCTGCGACGCACCACGGAAGTAGGAGGCGGCGAGGCTCATTCCTCCTCCCGGAGGGTCAGACCGGTCACGGCCTGGAGGTCGTCAGGGACGGCGAGGCTCGCGCGCCACGACAGCTCGAGCTGGGCCAGGTTCGGCTCGAGCTGCACCAGGTCCATCCGCAGCGGCACCTCGAAGCGCCGGCCCGAGACGCGACCCTCGACGACGAAGTCCCCCGGCGGCAGGGCGAAGCGGAGCGGCCCAGCGACGTTCAGACCAACGCATTCCACCGGCTCGCCCTTCCCGAGCGGCCTCGGGCTGATGAGCTCCGTCACGGCGCAGTGGTTGAAGCGGTCGTCGAAGTCGGCGGGAGGCAAGGGACACCGCTCGTCCGCCCAGCGCTGGTCCATGGTGCCCGCCCAGCGGAGCCGCTGCGCGAAGTGCGCTCCGAGCGGGGCGAGGCCGGCCGGAGGTGGGCGGGACCGCGGCCCGGTGTAGGGGTGCTGCGGGTCCTCCACGTGGGGCGCCGGCTGCCCCACCAGCGACTCGGGCCGAATGGCCAGCCCACGGCCGCACGGGTTGCGCGGCTCCTGCACCGCTTGCTTCGGGTCCGAGGCGTCCATCCCGCCGTACGCGTCCTCCCAGCGCAGGGTCTGGCGGACGAAGGGCTGCGGGGGGGTGAGCGAGACCGAGCCCAGCGACGCGAAGAAGGCCCGGAGCCCGAGGACGCGGAGAGTCTTTTGGAGCGGTCCGACGCGCACGCCGACCTCGAGCTCGCGGACCGGGCGCTCGCCCGGGGAGACGGCATCGGCCACCACGATGACGTCGGTGCCCGGCTTGCAGATGAAGCGATCTCCCGGCGCGCGCAGGCTGCTCTTCGGCGAGTCCTCCTCCCAGGGGACGTCCACCGGGCGGATCTTCGCGCCCGGGATGCGCTCGGGGCGGCCGCCCGCCAGCCGAAAGCGCTGGCGCGCCACGACGACCAGCTGCAGCGCACCCGTCTTGGCGAGGAGGGGGAAGACGTCGGCTGCCGCGGACGTCTGCCGCTCGAGGCCGGGAGGATTCATCGCCCCCCCTCTAGCCGGAGGATCCACCTGCCCGCGCCCTCGCGGGTCCGTGCTCCGACCGCGCTCCGCAGCGCCTCGATCTGGCGTCCCTGGCAGCTCACGAAGTCGTCCACGGCGAGTGCCTGCGGCGTCCGGGTGCGGACCACCAGCTCGAGGTGCGCCCGGCGGCGATCTTCCGGCCCGAGGTTCGCGTCGTCGACCTCCCAGAGCAGCGTCTCCGGGGTGAACGGACGTCCCCAGCGCATTCGCGCTCTCCACGGCGGCGCGGGCGCGTGCTTCTTCCACCACGCTCGCCAGACGCCGGCATCGGCCGAGAGCACCTCGAAGGGGCGAGGCGGTCGCCACGGCTCCTGGAACGGCGGCGCGGGCTCGCGCGGATCCGGCTCGGCCTCGGTGAGGCTCGCCCCGAGGAGGCGCTGCAGCGCTGGCACCGCGGCCGGGTCCGAGGCAAGGTGCGCGAGGAGCGGCTCCACCGCCTCGAGATCTCCGAGCCAGCCGAGGGCCTCGACCAGCACCGGGGTCAGCGGGGCTGCCCACGCCCGGGCGAAGACGGGACGGGACGCGTCGTCGGAGGCAACTGCCGCGTAGAGCGCCGCGCGGGCGAACTCCCCTCGCCCCTCCTGGACCAACCGGAGGGCGGCGGTGGCTGCGGCACGGTTCCCCCGGAGGAGGCCGGTCTGCAGCGCAGCCTCGACGACCTCGGGCTCCGGGTGGCGGAAGAGCGGGTGGAGCGCCGCCGGGTCGAGCGGGCCCACGGCCGCGGGCAGCGCCCGGGCTCCCTCGCGCCGCAGCTCTGGGTCGTCCGTGGAGACGGCGCGCAGCGCATCGGCTGCGGGGAGCGCGCCGCGCGCGGAGAGGGCACGGAGCGCGAGTCTCCGGAGCGACGCCTCGCCGGTGAGCCAGCCCTGGAGGGTGGGGACGGTCCGGGGATGCGGCACGAAGCGGAGCGCCTCGGCAACCGCGTCGAACGAGGCCGGCTCGGCAAGGTCGGTGACCCGCACCAGGCGAATCACCTCGTCGAACATGTCGTCGCCGCTCAGCATCCCGTGGAGGAGGATGGCCGCCCAGGTGAGCTCCGCATCGGGGAGCGGGGACTCGGCGAGGAGACGGACGAGGCGCGGGAAGATGCCCGTTCCGCAGGCGAGTATGGCGTCCACCCGGGCGAAGAGCCGCCGCTCGAGGCCGGCGGTGCTTCGCCAGTGGGCGCCGGGCCCGGGCCGGCGGATGAGCGACATCATCCCCAGGTCCTCGAAGAAGTGTCGCGCCCGCTCGAAACGGAGCTGCTCCTCGGAGATCTGCTCGCCGAGCAGCGGCCGCTCGAGCACGGTGGTCTCGGGGATTCCCGCGGCGAGGGTAGGCGGCGGGGGGGGCGCCACGGGCTCGGTGTCCGCCTCGCGGGCTCCGCGTACGGCCTCGGCCAGGAGCGCCTCGAGGGACACCGGTCTGCCTGGGGGCGGCTCGGCCGGATCTACCGTCACCTCGGGCAGGCCCTCCGGCGGAGCAATGGGAACCGCCGGCTCGAGCACCTCGCGGCGGAGCTCGAGCAGGCGTGGCTCGTCGCGGAGCGCGGGGACGACCGGATGTCCCTTCGTCGCGCCGGGAAGGTCCGTGCCGGCGGAGGGCGGGATGCGCACCGGCCGGGAGAGGTCCTGCACCGCCTCGGCGAGGCTCCGCGTGCTACGGACCACCACCGGGTCGGTGGAGCCCGAGCGCTGGAGCGGGTCCAGCGCCTGCTGCGCGTTCAGGGCGGCCTCGTCCACGGCCTGGCGGAAGGCGGTGGCGTCGTGGGTCGAGGCGAGCGCCCGGTAGAGCAGCGCCACGCTACGGGCGAGCGGGACGGCCGCGGCGAGGAGCGCGACCGAGGGGTCTTTCACCGCGCGTAGGTCCAGCAGCGCGGCGTCCAGCGCGCCCCGGATCCGCAGCACCTCGCTCGTTCCGTCCACGTCTCTTCCCTCGTCCGGCTGCCCGTCAGTTCAGGGAAATGATCCGCGCCAGCACCTTCGCCATCTCGCGCGCCCGCACCAGCGTGCGGATGCCGCGCAGCTCCACCTCGCCGGCCTTGAGCTGGAGGAACGCGGAGGCGGTCTTGAGCACCGCCTCGCTCCTGGCCTGGAGCGAGAAGCGCTCCACCTCGGCCTCCACCACGCCTTCCCGGTCGATGCGCAGGGCCCGTGACGTCTGGACGACGCCGACCAGCACCGATGCCGCGGAGCCGAGCTCGAGCAGCACCCGGGCCCCGGACCCGCGGGCCTCCTCGACGAGCAGCGGATCGACCGACGGGTCGAGGACAGCCACGAGATCGCCGGCCGTGGTGCGGACGCGCCAGCCGCTGCCCTCGCGGCCGAGGACCGTGCCGAGCCCCACTCCCGGTGCCGCCTCAGGCCGGGTGACCGACGCCCGTCCGGGCTCGAGCACTCGGAGGGTCGCCGTCTTCGCTCGCGTTCTCATGCCCTTGTCTCCTTTTAGGCGCCGCCCAGCACGCCCTCGTCCAGCTCCACCTTGCTCCCCTTCACCGTGAGCTTCCCGCCGCCGTCGATGGCGATCCCGCTCGACTTGATCACCACCTTGGTCGACCCGCACGACAGGGTGATGGTCCCGCTGGCCTTGAGCGAGATCTTCGGGGTGGTGACGACCACGCCCTGTTTCGCGCTCACGGTGTGCGAGCCCTTCACGTGCTGCTTCACCGGCCCGGCCACGTTCTCCGCCACGCCGGTGCCGGCCTGGATGGAGAGGCCTTCCTTGAGCTCGACCCGGTAGAGGCCACCCACCGTCTCCAGCTTGGCGCCCTTGGTGGTCTCGCTCTTGCCGCCGCCGATCGCCTCGATGCGGGCCGCCCCCGCGGTCTCGCTGGACTTCCCGCCCACCGCCAGCGAGATGCCGCCGACCGAGTTGACGGCGCACAGGCCGCCGACGGTCTCGGTCACGTTCCCCTGCACGACGGTGGCCCACACGCCCGAGCCGCCCTTGGATGCCGACTCGGCCGCGTCCGCCGCGGTGTCCCCCCCGGAGTCGCCGAGCGCCTTGGCCACGATGCCGCTCGCGAGATCGGAGGCGTCCTGCGCCCCCGGCGAGTCGGCAATCGCCTTGGCGGCCTCGTGCAGCGCCGCGATCTTCGGGTGGTCGCCGCCGAGCAGCGCCGCCGCCGGTCCGGTGATCTGCTGGACGGAACCAAGGGCCTCCCGCGCCTTCTGGACCACCGGGAGGATGGGCCCGAGGAGCGCGGCCTCGGCCCGGCTCGCCGCGGCGGCCGCGGCGCCGGTGGCTGCCGTGATGGCCGCCTTCTTCAGCACCTCGAGCAGCGCCTCGGCCGGGTTGCCGACCTGGACCATATGCGCGCCGCCCACGGTCAGCGTGCGGGTGGAGATGGCGTCCTCGCTGGCGGTGCCGGAGACGTCCACCGTGCGCTGCGCGGAAACTCGCAAGGTCTCGTCGCCGCCCACGGTGCGGGCCAGGTTCGCGCCCACGGTGACGGTCCGGTTGCCGCCCACCGTCACCGCACGCTGGCCGTGGACGGTCCAGCCCAGGTCGTGGCCGACGTTGTAGACCTTGTCGTTGGCCGCGTTCACGGCGATGTCGTGGCCGCCCCGGACATGCATCTGCTCGGCGCCCGCTGCGTCCTCGAAGACCACCTCGTTGGCCTTGCCGCCGCCCGGAGAGGACTGGGAGGCGTGGAGGGTCTGGGTCCGTCCGGCGGGGAGCGCGACGGGCGGCGTGTCGGCCGAGTTCCACAGCCTGCCGAGGACGAAGGGCCGGTCGATGTCGCCGTGCTCGAACTCGACCAGCACCTCCCAGCCCACCCGGGGGATGAGCACCGCGCCCGTGTTGTGAGGCTGGCTCACGCGGATCCAGGTGCTCGAGGCGTCGTCGAGCTGGCCGTCGCGGTCCCAGTGGAACTGCACCTTCACCCGCCCGTACTTGTCGCAGTGGATCTCCGTTCCCTTCGGCCCGGTCACCCGCGCGGTCTGCAGGCCTGGCGCCCGCGGCCTCGGGGTCAGCCGTTCCGGCCGGAAGGGAAGGTCGCGCGGGACGCAGGCGCAGACCACCCGTACCTCGGGATTCCCGGTGTCGGTCAGAGGGCCCCGCACCTCCTCGGCGTGGAAGCGGGCCCACAGCTCCACCCGGGTGAGGACGAAGTCGCCGTCGTCGGAGGGATGCCCGGAGAGCGAGAAGCGCCGTCCGGGAACGAGCGAGATCGCCGAGGTCTGGAAGCTCGCGGTCCGGGAGGTGGCTCGCTGCTCCTCGAGGCGCACCTTCACCCGGCGGTCGCCTTCCTTCGGGAGCACGTAGCCCCCGGGGTAGTCGTAGAAGACGCGCTCGACGACCTCCTTCGCCGAGGCCTCCTTCTTCAGCGAGCTGCTGGGCCGTTCGAAGTCGAAGTCGCTCAGAACCACCTTTCCCGGGCGGAGCCGCGCGATGGAGCGCCAGTCCCAGACCGCGTTCGCCGCGGACTCGCCCTTCGGGTCGGCCTTGAAGGGGAGGGCCTCGTCGAGGAGCTCAGGCAGGTCGGCGCTCCGGTCGTGCAGCTCGAGCACGTGCGTGTCCTCGCCGTGCTTGAAGGCGTAGGCGATGCCCTCGTCCTCCAGCAGCCGGGAGACGAAGTCCCACTCGGTCTCGTCGTACTGGCAGCAGAAGTCCCGGACCGGGTAGCTGGCCTTCAGCGCCGAGACGTCCAGCCACGCGCCGTCGAGGCCGCAGTCCTGCCAGACCGTCTTCATGATGTCCGGGACGGACTTCTTCTGGTGGACGCGGAAGCCCTTGCGATGGCCGAGGAGCAGGGTTCCGGCGGGGACCAGGATGGCCCGGTAGCGCATCCGGGTCTCGCTGTCGTCCGCGGCGAGCGGGACGAAGCCGATGGAGGCGCAGGCCGCGTCCAGGTGGCGGACCTGGCCGCCCGGATCCTCGATCTTCACGTGGACCCGGGCCATGGGCGCCGCTTCCAGGTCGAGGTCCTCGGCGGTGAAGTCCACCTCGTAGCGGAAGGGGCGAGAGAGCTCCTCGGTGCCGCGCAGCGCGAGCACGGTGAGGGGACCGTCGTGGTCACCAAACGAAAGCTCTGCCTTGAGCTCGCCCACGGGCATGTCCGCTAGCCCCCGCTCTCGTGCTGGGTGGAGCCGATCTTCTTCACCCCGGAGAGATCCACCGAGGTGGACTTCAGCGTCACTCCCTGGGGGGTGAGCTCGAGGCTCGAGCCTCCGATGCGGAAGACGAGCCGGCTCTCGGCGGTGATGTTGATGTTCTCCGCCTCGATGCTCACCCCGCCGCCGGCGGTGAGCGCGAGGCCCCGTCCGGCCTGGTCGGTGCGGTCCTCCCCGACGTCGATCTGCTGCGCGGCGCAGTTGGTGACGTGCGCCTTCCCGCAGTCCACCGACATCGTCTTGGCCTTGATGAGCTTCAGCCCGCCGATGGTCTCGGTGCGGGTGCCGCCCACGGTGGAGGCCCGGCTCATCCCCACCGCCTCGAGCCAGGCCGCGCCGACGGTGGTGGAAGAGGCGCCCTTGACCGTGCGTTGCAGGCTCCCGATCCCGGTGACGGACTGGAGCCCGCCCACGGTCCGGTCGAGCTTGCCGTTGACCGTCTCCGAGAGGTCACCGCCCACGGTCTGCTTCCGCAGTGCCCCCACGGTCGTCTGCAGCGCGCCCTTCACGCCGTCGGAGAGATCGCCGGTCACGGAGAGCTTGGCGTTCACCGAGACGGTGGTGGTGCGCGCCCCGACCGTCTCCTCGGCGAGGTTCGCCGCGACGGCGATGGTCTGGTTGCTCCCGACCTTCTCGGTGTCGTCCTTGCCGACCGAGACCGCGGCGTCGTGCTCGGCGGAGAAGGTGAAGTCGCGCGAGGCGTTGATGAGGATCTCCTCGGCGCCGGAGGAGTCCTCGAACCGCAGCTCGTTGGCCCCCGAGCCCTTCTCGGTGGTGGCGGTCTGGAAGCTGGAGCGGGTCGCTCCGCCCGGGAGCTCGTAGGGGGGCGGCGCCTCGCCGTTGTAGAGGTGGCCGACGACCAGCGGCCGGTCGCGGTCCCCGAGCTCGTGGTCCACCAGCACCTCGAAGCCCACCCGCGGCATCAGGAGCGATCCCCCGAGCGCGAGCTGCCCCACGCGCATCCAGGGTGAGCTCTTGTCGTCAGTGATGGCGGAGAGGTCCCAGGGGAAGTGGACCTTGCACTGCCCGAAGTCGTTGGAGTGGAGCTCGGCGCCGGACGGGCCGCTCACGAACGCTGGCTGGATCCCGCTCGGCGCCTCCGGCGCCAGCGCGTCGGGTCGCCACGGCACATCCTTGGGGAGGACACCGAAGGCGTTGCCGTAGCTGGCGTGGGCGTCCGTCGACTGCCGCCGGCCCTCGTGCCGAACGGAGACCACGGCCCAGTCGGCGGGGAGCGCGCTCCGCGGGTGGTTGACGAGGTGGAAGGTGCGGCCGGGCTCGAGATGAGGATGGTCGCTGTGGCCCTCGAGCACCGCCCGGTCGCGGCAGAGGAGCTCGAGCGCGGCCTTGGTGCGCCGCTTGAGCTCTCCCTGGTCCTGGCTCGCGCCCGGATGGAGGTAGACCTCTCTCCCGGCCGATCCGTCCGCCTTCTCCTTCGCCGAGAGGTCGAGGGAAGGCCGCTTGAAGTCGTAGTCGCGGAGCATCACCGCATCCGGGCCGACCGCGTCCCGAGCCTCGAGCTCGTGGATGTGCGCGGCTCCGGTCGTCCCTTCCGCGGGCGCCGCCTCCTCGAGGTCCTCCTGCTCGGCCACCGGCGCCTGGGCACTCGCGTCGTCGAAGAAGACGGCCTGGTCGTCGTCCCGGTCGGCGGCGCGGACGAGCATCCCGATGCCCTCGCTCGCCAGGAGGCGCAGGACGAAGTCCCAGTCGCTCTCGTTCCACTGGGTGATGACCGACCGCGAGGGGTGCTGCCCCTTCGTCTTCCAGTCCTGGGCCTGCGCGTCGAGCCCTGCCTCCTCGAGCACCGCCTTCACCACGTCGGGAACGGACTTGTTCTGGAACAGCCGCGAGCTCCGTCCGAGCCGGAGCAGCTCGATCCGCGCGGCCACGACCACCTCGAGCATCCACTGGCCGCCGGGGAGCACGCTGTCGGTTGCCTCGAGGATGCGGCCGTGGAAGGTCCGTGCGGTGTGTCCCTCGCCGGTCAGCACGCGGAGGGTCGCGGTCTCGCCGAGCAAGGAATCTGGGGCGATGCGCTCGGTGTCGCGGGTGAGCAGGCGTACCGTGCCGCGCGAGCCGCCGTCGAGCGCCTCCTCCCAGCCGAAGGCGAGCACACGCCACCCGTCTGCGGAGTGACCGCCGGCCTCGAACTCGAACTCGAAGGCGCGCGGGTCCGCCATCTCACCCGCTCCGGTAGTTGACCTTGCCCTGGATCTTGACGTTGCTGCCGGAGCCTCCCAGGGCATCGCTCTCCAGCTTCGCCGAGGCCGGAGTGAGGCTCAGCTTGGCGCCCGCGTCGAGCGAGGCCTGCCCGGCGACGACCATCACGGTCTGACCGGAGAGGGCGAAGGTCTTGTCGCACTTGACCGACCACGGCCCGCCGACCGTCATGGCAATCACCTCGCCGCCGCTCACCGCCAGCCCCTTCCCGGTCTTGAGCTGCATCACGGCGGTGGTGAGGATCTTCCCCGTCCCGACCTGCTCGGCCCGTGCCTTGCGGACGAGCTCGACCTTCGCCCCGCCGATGGTCTCGGTCTTCGAGCCGCTCACCGCCTCGACCATCGGGCCCGCGCTGGCGAAAGCGAGCGCCGCGCCGACGCTCCGGGAGTGATCGGCGTTGAAGGTCTCGCTGACCTTCGCCGCGAGCACGTTCTGCAACCCGGAGACGTCCTCCTTCCGGTCGCCGCCGGTGTTCACCGTGTGCATCGCGCCCACGCCCCAGCTCTCCAGAGCGCCCACCTGCACCTTCCGGGCGCCCGCGGTCTGCTGGCTGAAGGCCCCGGTGACGTTCTCGCTCAGGCTCCCGCCGACATCGAGGGTCTCGCTCTTGTCCACGTGGACGCTGGCGTCGCTGCCCACCTGCTCGGAGGAGTCGACGGTGATCTCCTCCTTGAAGTCGTTGCCGGCGCTCATCGAGAAGTCGCGCTGGGCGTGGACGAAGAACTCCATCCCTCCCGAGCCGTCGCTCATCCGGATCTCATTGGTGCCGCCTCCGCCCGGCGAGGACGAGGACTGGAGCGCGCTGTGGGTCAGGCTCCCCGGCAGCTCGTAGGGAGGCATCGTCTCCTTGTTGTAGAGCTTCTGCATGACGATGGGCCGGTCGGGGTCTCCGTGGAGAAAGCCGACCTCGACCTCCCAGCCGATGCGGGGCAGCACCATGGCCCCGGAGGTGTTCTGCTGCTGGGTGCGGATCCAGCACGAGGCGGTGTCGTCGATCTTCCCCTCGCGGTCCCAGTAGAAGTGGACCTTCACCCGGCCGAGCGCGTCGACGTGGATCTCCTCGCCCTTTGGGCCGACGACCACCGCGCTCTCCTTCGAGGTGATGCAGGGGCGGGGCGTGCGCCTCGCCGGGCGGAAGGGAACGTCGTCGGGGAGCGCCTCGAAGCGGGCGCGGTAGCGGCTGGTGCCTCCGGTCCCGGCGAGCACGCCGTCGTCGGTGAAGGAGTGCTCCAGCGCGCGGATGCTCCAGCCGCGGCAGAGGCCGGGGGGCATCGCCTCGCTGATCTCGACGATGCGGCCAGGGAGGAGCCGCAGGGAGTTGCTGTCGCCCACCAGGCGGAGCCGGCGGGTGCGGAGCGAGGCGAGCACGTCCTGGGCCCGGCGGGCTCCGTCCTTCGCCTCGCGGTAGCGGCCCGGCTGGTCGACCCACTCCAGCGCAGAGGCGTCTGCCACCTTCTCTGCCGCTTGCTGGATCGTCTTCGGCGACCGCTCGTCCCACTCCCGCATCGTGGCCGCGTCGTGGGTCGTCTGGAGGTTCACGGTGAGGCCGAAGACGAACTCGCCGCCTCCCGGGTCGTCCTCCGAGACCCGGTAGGGCAGAGCGGGCTCGCCCTCGATGGGGGTGAAGGCATCCGGTCCGTCGCCGGCGACCAGCACGTGGCCGTCGTCGGCGTGGGTGAAAAGGTAGAAGATGCCCTCCTCCTCGAGCAGCCGGCTCACGAAGGCCAGCTCGCTCTCCTTCCACTGGGTGACGTACTCGCGCTTCGGGTAGCGGCGGGAGAGCTTGTCGAGGTCGAAGGAGGCCGCGGGGAGCCCGGCCTGGGAGAGGAGCTGGCGGACGATGTCCGGCACCGGTCTGTCCTGGTAGATGCGGCTCCGGATGCGGGTCGCGAGCCCGTGGAGCCTGGGCCGGAGCTCGACGCGATAGACGTGGAGCTCCTCGACCTTGCCGGCGTAGGACGCGGCCTCGACGATGCCGTGGAAGACGCGGGTCCCCGAGCCCTCGGCGTCTTGCAGCTGCACCGCGGCCTCGCTCCAGAGCCAGTCCTTCACCGGGAGGCCCGGGTCACTGCAGACGAAACGAATCGAGACCTCGAACGGCTCGGAGAGCGCCTCGCGCGCTCTCAGGGACAGGACCCGGACGTCGTCCGGCAGGTCCTGCATGCTCAGCTGGGCGACGACCTGCATGCCACCTCACGCCCCGGACACCCGGACAGCAAGACGACGGGGAGCCGCGAACCCCCACCGCCGGGGCGGCGCACGTTAGCGCGGGGCGCCGGGTCCGGGCACCCGCCGCAGCGCCCGCCGGTCCACCAGGAGGCCCCGCCCGGCCAGCTCACGGACCCGGTCCATCCACGCCGCGCCCGGAGCCTCTGCCGAGAGGGCCGCCAGCGCGGTCCCGACGTCCGGCGCGTCGGCGAGCTCCCGGAGCAGGGAGAGGTCGTCGCCGCCGAGGGGACAGGCGGCGGCCAGGTCCCCACGAGCGGGCTGGGCCTCGAGGTGCGCGACCTCGCCGTCCAGGGTGAGCTGCGCGGGGAGCCGGAGGCCTGGCAGCGGCGCGAGCGGCACGGCGGCGAGCCCCTCGTCCGGCAGCACCGCGGCGTCGATGCCGGAGAGGAGCGCCTCCAGGGCCTCCGGGCCGCGGGTGTGGAGCCCCGGCACCGGCAGCTGGACGGTGAAGGGCGCCCGTTCCCCGCCCCGGCGCACGCAGGCGAGGACGTGCTTCCACTCCCGGGCACCGAGCGCCTCGAGGTGGGCGCGGTTGCGCTCCACTGCCCGGCCGTACTCGGGACCGAGGCCCGGGTCAGCGAGGGCGGCATAGGCCACCGCCTGTGCGCCGGCCGATGCGCCCGGCGCGACCAGGAGGAGGAGGCCGAGCGCGTCGTCGGCCAGCGCCCTGCGTACCCGCGCCGGCAGCGGTGAGGCCGGCTCGAGCGGCGTGTCGAAGAGCACGAGCGCGGTCCCCGGGTCCTCGAGCAGCGCCGGCAGGGCACCGAGGACGCGGAAGGTGAGCTCGTCCCCCCGCGGGCCTCCGTGGAGGAAGACCACCGTGGGCTGCTCGGGCGGCCGGAAGACGTATGCCGGCTGGGAGACCACCCAGCGAAAGCGCTCGCCCCGCACCGGGGCCTCGAGGTCGCCGACGCGGACGTCCAGTGGGAGCCCGTTGAGGCGGGCGTTGAAGCGGGTGATGCGCGCGGCGCGCGGGTTGAGGTCGGTCGCCACCACCCGGCTCGCGCCCCGTCCGGCGAGCGCGAGGGCGAAGGTCCCGGCTCCGGTCCCGAGGTCGAGGACGGCACCCTCGCACCGGGCGGGCAGGTTCCGGAGCAGCTCGAGCGTCGTCGGCCCCGGGCCCATGACGGCGTCCGTGCCGGCCGCGGGATCGTCGCCGAGGATCCACAGCCCCTCCAGCGGGGTGAGCCGGAAGGGACAGGCGAGGCCGCCGGAGGTTTCCTGAAGGAGCCCGGCCTCGACGAGCCGGTGGACCAGGCCGTCGCCGAGGTCGCGCGACAGCTCGGTGGCCGCGGCCGCGGCCCCGTAGCAGAAGACGAGCGCCATCCGGTCGCCGGGTTCGCCCCGCGAGCGCAGCGTCCAGCGCACCAGCGGCAGCGACACCACGTCCAGCTGGCCCGGCGCCACCGACTCGGCGCGGCCGAGGACCTCGGGGAGGAAGCCCAGGCTGCCGAAGCGCTCCCGCAGCGTGGCGAGTTCGCCGTCGGTGAGGGCCTCCAGCCCGTCGATGGGAGGTGTGCGCATGCTGCGGCAGGGCAGCGTACCTCGTCCGGCGTCCGGGCCCCGTGACAACATGGGTCGCGCCCATGCTCCTCGCCCCCGCCCTCGCCCTGGCGCTGCTCGCGGCTCCTCCCGCCACCGACGACACCGTGGACATCTCGGCCGTTCGCGACGGCCTGCGCGCTCTCGACGACGGTCACGACCACTTCCTGGTGCTCGTTCCGTTCGGTGACATGTACGAGCACTTCTACTGGGGGGACGGAAAGGACTTCTGGGCCATCCAGGTCTTCGGCGGGATGCAGAGCGGGAACGAATCCTTCGAGCGGAACTTCTGGGACCCGCGGATCCGCAATCGCAGCCAGGCGAGCTTCGCGCTGAGGGACGGGAAGTACATCTTGAGCTGCGCCGAGCGGGAGACGACCTTCCAGCCCACCGACCCGAAGCGCCAGGAAGAGCTGCTCAAGACGGCGACCTTCCACACCCAGCGCTGGAAGCGCCGGGCCTACGCGCTCGCGCGCGACAACGGCGGGACCTACTGGTACGTGGACAAGGCGCGCAACGATCAGGTGACCGACTTCCGTCTGTGGTCCGGGCCGCGCGGAGGGCTGAAGCCGCTGCGGATGACCAACGTGGTCAGCGACTCGGCCGGGGACGTGTTCGCGACCAAGAACGGAGACCTCAAGCTCGTGCTCGGCAAGGGCGAGGCGAGCTGGGTGCACGGGAAGAAGGCGAAGGATCTCATCCTCCTTCCGCTCGCGGACAACGCGCAGCTCATCTACGGGGACCTGGGCGTCTACACCGGTCAGCCGCTCGGGACGCCCTGCGACCTGCTCTAGGGCTTCAGCGGAGCCGCAGCTCGAAGGTCGGTGAGGCCACCGTCCGTCCGTCGGGCATCACCGCGTCGACGTTCCAGAGGAGCCCGCTGCCGGTCGCCCGCTGGCGGACGCCCTCGGGCAGACGCAGCTGCCGTCCGGCCACGCCGACCGCCTGGTGCAGCACGACGAGATCGGGCGTGAGCACCGTCACGTTGTAGCTGGTGGCGCCGGGGACCTCGGACCAGCGCAGCACCACGTCCTTCTCCAGCTGCACGTCCGGAGATTCCGCGCGCACCGCGGCGGCATTCCCGCTCCCGCGCTCCACCGGCGGAGGACCGACCGGAGGAGGACGGAGCACCACCCACAGCCCGACCGCGGCCATGGCCGAGAGGGCCAGGGGCAGCAGGGTCCGGGTCCGGGGCGTGACCCTGGAGGGCGCGGCGTCCATCGGCGAGCGCGGCCGGATGGGAGTGGCCTCCGCGATGCCGGGCTCGGCGGCGGCGTGGCGGACGTCGGCGAGGATGCGCCAGGCCTCGGCGCAGCGAGCGCAGGTGGAGCCGTGGTCGGCGAGGGCGCGCACCCGCTCGAAGGGGAGCTCTCCGGCGGCTGCGGCCCAGTAGTCGTCGGCGGGAGGGCAGCCGGCGTCCTCGGTGTCGGGGATCGCGGCCCGGAAGCGTTGCTCGAGATCGTCCGATGGCCCGGTCATGCGTCTCCCCCCTCGAGGCAGGCGCGCAGATCCGCGAGCCCGCGGTACACCAGATTCTCCGCCTGCTTCTCGGTCCAGCCGAGGGCGGTGGCAACCTCGCCGGTGCGGAAGCCTCGCAGGTGGAGGGTGACGGCCGTGCGGCGGCGGTCCTGGAGCGCGGCGAGGCACTCCAGGAGCTCGGAGCGCGCCTCCGGCCCTGGCGTTCTGTGTTCGCCCGCAGGCAGCTGCTCGGCCTGGCGCTGCTGGCGGCGAAACCTTCGAATCTCGTCGATGACCACCGTGTACGCGACTCTCCAGAGGTAAGACGCTCCACGGGGGGTAGATCCCTCACCGCGCGGCCGTTCCAGGAGCCGGACGAGGGCCATCTGCACCAGATCCTCGCGGTGAGCGGCCAGCGCCGGTGGACAGTGCCGCTCCACTGCACGGATCAGCACCTGGCGGATTCGCTCGATGCTGCCCGGATCTGGGTCCTGGGAGCCGGCGTCGCCCCCCCGCTTGGAAGTCATGCCTCCGAAATCCGAGGTAAGCACAGGGTTCCGATTCGGGTAACCTGTCGGGACGCGATGCGGGGGCGATTTTTTCCAGCGATCGTCCGGGTTTTCGGACGGTGGGGGCTTCTGGGGCTCGTTCTCGCAGGCCCGTGGCAGGGCCGGGCAGCGACGCGGCCGCTGGACGCGTGCAAGCAGAAGGTGCGGAGCGAGCCGCGGGTCCTGGGCGGCTACATCTGCTTCCTGGTGCACCAGCGGGAAGGCGCGGATGAGGCGCTCCGGTTCCTCGACGAGCGGATGCGGGTGGACCCCGGCAACCCGCGACCGCACCTGTACGCCGCCGTCCTGCGCACGCTCGGGGGGCAGAGCGTGCCTGCGAGCGAGTGGCGGGTGGCGATGGAGGGGTTCGCCCGCGAGCACGAGGTCGCCGGCGAGGTCTACGCCGCGACCTCGCTGGCGTACGACCTGTGCTCGGCGAAGCACGCCTGCGACCCGGAGGCGGACGTGCTGCTCCGACACGCGCAGGAGCTGGCGCGCGCCTCGGGAAGGATCGACCTCCAGCAGGTCGCCGAGATCTGGACGATGAAACGGGACTTCGTCCTCGACGACATGGACGGGGCCGAGAGCACCCGCCAGCGGCTCCTGGCGCTCGGGCCGCCGCGTTCTCCTTGGATCAAGTCCACGAGTCTCCAGGCGCAGGCGCACCTGGCGGCGAAGCTGGGCGAGCACTGGCGGCAGCGCGCGCTCTACGGCGAGCTCCTCCAGACGCTCGATGCGGACGATCCGGGTCGTCCGGCTGCCCTGGGCGGGCAGGCCGCGGCCGTCGTGCACCTGGCGATGCAGCGGCAGGAGAGCCCGGCGACGGCGGAGCGCCTCGTCCGGGAGGCGCTCACCGCGCAGGAGCGAGCGGGCATCGCGATCCGGTACCCGGAGGTGGGCTACCTCGCCTCGCGCACGCAGCTGGCGATGCTCCTCGGCCCGACGCCCGAGGCCTTCTCCCTGCTGCACTCGGCGCTGGACGAGAGCCTGGCACGCACGACCTACACCGTTCCGTTCTACCCGATGCTCGTTCTGTCCGAGTTGCTGGCCACGGCCGATCCGCCGCAGCTCGACGAGGCGTTGCGGCTGGCCGAGGACGCGGTCGACGAGGCGTTCCGCGGGGGAGAGTTCGAGCAGGCGCGCGCGCTGGTGCTCCGGTCGCGCGTCCGGTTCCGGAAGGGCGACTTCTGGCTCGCTCGAGCCGACGGGTTCGCGGCCCTGGACCAGGCGGAGCGCCTGCGCGAGCAGCAGCAGGCGATGCCGCTCCGGCTCCGCTACGTGCAGTCGCTCTCCTTCGCGTACCAGTCGCTCGCCGGTGCGCTGGCGCGGTACCGGCAGGTCGGGGACGCGGAGTCCGTGACCGACGCGTTCCAGGTCATGGAGCGGCTGAGAGCCCGGGGGTTGATGGAGACGCTGCTGGCGGACGCGCGGACCGGAGACCGGATCGGGATGCAGCCGCCGACCCTGTCGCAGGTGCAGGGGCATCTGGAGCCGAACGAGGCGCTGCTCTCCTTCCAGATCTGGCGCCCCGAGCCCAGGATGGACGCGCCGTATCGCGAGGGCAGCTCGTGGGTGACGGTGGTGACCCCATCGCGTGTGGACGCGTTCCCGGTTCCGGATGCGGACGTTCTCGAGCCGCAGATCCGCGCCTGGACCGGGCTCCTCGAGCGCCGCGACGGAACTGACCGTGCCGCCGGCGCACGGCTGCACCGGGAGCTCCTCGCGGCAAGCCTGGCGGTGCTGTCGCCGGTCACCGATCGCCTGATCATCGTGCCGGATGGTCCGCTCCACCGCCTCCCCTTCGACGCGCTCTCCGGTGGGCCCGGGGCGCCGTATCTGGCGGAGCGTTTCTCGGTCTCGATCGCGCCTTCGGCCTCGCTCTGGCTGCGGCTGCGCGCCTCGCCGCGGCTCGCACCGGGACGGCTCCTGGTGCTGGCCGACCCGGCGGGCAGCTCGGCGGCGCAGGCGATCCTCCGCGACTCGCACGGAATGTTCGGCTCGCTGGTGCACGCACGGCGCGAGGCGGAGGTCGCGCTCGCGGCGTTCCCCTCGGGGAGCGAGCTCCGCACGGGTGCGCCGGCCTCGGAGACGTTCCTGAAGGCGGCCCGGCTCGACGGGGTGTCGCTGCTTCACTTGGCGACGCACGCGGTGGTCGACGAGCGCGATCCCGAGCACGCGGCAGTGGTGCTGTCGCCGGGGAGCGACTCGGAGGACGGCCGGCTGGAGCCGCAGGAGATCAGCCGGCTTCCGCTCGGGGGAAGGACGGTGGTGCTCGCCGGCTGCGAGACGTCGGCGGGGCCGGTGTTCCAGGGCGAGGGGGTGATGAGCCTGGCCCGGGCGTTCTTCGGCGCGGGCGCGTCGGCGGTGGTGGGCACGCTGGATCGCGCGCGGGACGACGAGGCGGGGGTGTTCTTCTCCTCCATGTACCGGGCGCTGGCCGGTGGGGTGACGGTGGGTGAGGCGGTGGCAGCGGCGAAGCGGGAGGGGATCCGGCGGGGCGCGCCACCTGCGGCCTGGGCGGATGTGGTGCTGCTCGGAGAGGCGACTGTGAGGCCGCGGGCCCGGGAGAGCGCGGCCGTGGGACCGCTGGCGATGGCCGGGGTGGTGCTGGCCATCGTCGGGGTGGGCGCTGGCGGGTGGAGATTGCGGCGGCAACGGAAGCTGCGCCAGGGGTCCTGAACGCCGGACCTGGAACGGGCCAATCGCGGGGCGCTAGATTGCCGACCCGGGAGGGGACCGGTGCCATCGTCGGTGCGAACGCTCGGGATCGCGCTGCTCGCGACGGCCGCATCGGGCACACCGGCGCTCGCCGAGCCGTTCCGGACACTGGATCAGTGCCGCGCGGTGGTCCGTCAGCAGTCCCGCTCGCTCGAGGGGTACGAGTGCCTCCTGGCGCACCGGTTCGGTCACGAGGACGAGGTCCTGCGTTTCCTCGAGGCGCGGCTTCGCAGCCACCCGGGCGACCCACGGCCGAGGCTCTACCGGGCGGTCGTCCATCACTTCGCCGGCGACACCTATGACCTCGACGACTACGTCCGCGCGGAGGAGGGGTTTGCACGCGAGCAGGACATGGCCGGGCAGGTCCATGCGCTGACGGCGCACGTCTCCGCGCTGTGCGTGAACCCGCCGACTTGCGACGAACACGCGCATGCACTGCTCCGGCGTGCCGGCGAGCTGGCGGTTGCATCCGGGCAGCTCCCCCTCATCCAGCGGTGCGAGATCTGGCGGTTGAAGCTGGAGATCGTCGCCGGCAATCTGGTGGGGGCCGAGGAGAGCAGCGCGAGGCTTCGCGCGCTCGGCGAGCCCGCGAACGCGTTTCTCAAGCTCGACGGGCTTCAGCTCCGAGGAGTTCTCGCGACTCGATTCCTGGACTATGCGCAGGCGCGGGAGCTCTCCCGGCAGATGCTCGATGGCCTGGCGCCGGGGGATCCGCGACGGGCGCAGGCGCTGGGAAGCATCGCCGCGGCCTCGGTGCACCTCGCGCTCCAGGGAATCGAGAGCCGGGAGGTCGCGGAGAAGCTGGTGCGCGAGGCGCTGCAGGAACAGAAGCGAGTGGGGCTGGCGCTGTGGTACCCGTGGGGGTCGTCCTGGCGGTGGGGGGTCTGGGGGTAGGTCGCCGGTGGCGAGGGCGGCGGGCGAAGGCGACCGGGAGCTGAGCCTCGTCGAGGCGGAACCCGAGGGACCGGGTCCGGGCACACACGAGCGTGCAGGGACTCCGGCCCCGCCGTGTCCCGGACGCGAGCGTCGCGGAGGGGCGACGTACCTCTCCGCAGGTGGGTCCGCGAGGCCACACCCCCGGCTCGGGGCGGCGCACGCCAGCCCGGGTGAGGGAAAACCAGCCGGTCGAGCGTTGAAGGAGCAAGGGACGTGGCGTCGCTTCCACTGGCCAGGGGGCCCCCGGGGGGGAGGAAGCGACGTCACGCCCCCGTGCCCACCCTGCGGCCGGGTTGAACTTGGGGGGCGAGCGCCTTAAAGCTCGGGCATGTCCGTCAACATCCAGCTCGAGTGGACCCCCAACCCGAGCACCCTCAAGTACGTGGTCGACCGGACCCTGGTCCCCCGTGGTGCGCTGAACTTCACGACCGCCGAGGCGGCCTCGGCGCGGTCGCCGCTCGCCTCGAAGCTGATGGGGATCGAGGGCGTGAGCGGGGTGATGCTGGGCAGCAACTTCGTGACCGTCACCAAGGGCGAGGCTGGGGAGTGGGATGTGCTCAACGACGCCGTGATGGCGACGCTCGACTCGCACCTGGGGTCGGACGAGCCGGTGGTGGCTCCGGGGGCGCTGGAGGAGCTGGGGACGGCGGCGAGCGGAACCGAGGTGGAGGACCGCATCCGGCAGATCCTGGACCTGGAGATCCGCCCCGCGGTGATGCAGGACGGCGGGGACATCACGCTGGACCGGTTCGAGAACGGGGTGGTGTACCTGCACATGCGCGGGTCGTGCTCCGGGTGTCCGTCGTCGACGATGACCCTGAAGATGGGGATCGAGAACCGGCTCCGAGAGGTTGTTCCCGAGGTCGTCGAGGTCGTTCCGGTCTAGGGGTCTTCGCCGTGGCCGGCCTCCGGTCGTGAGACGACAGGTCAAAGCCGCGGAGGTGCGGCGCGAGCTCTTGCCGGAGCAATCGCCCGAGCTGCTGCGCGAGCTCCATCTGCTGACGCGTGACGGGGACCTGAACGCGGACGCGCTCCGGAAGCTGAAGCAGGTGAACCATCTGGTGGGGCTGCTCCGGCCCGCGCTGGACGACGTGCTCGGGCGGTTCGGGCGGCCGCTGGTGGTGGATGCCGGGAGCGGGAATGCGTATCTCGGCTTCGTCCTCTACGAGCTGTTCTTCAAGGGAGAGGAGAAGGGCGAGCTGCTCTCGATCGAGGCGCGTGCGGAGCTGACGTCCCGGAGCGAGGAGCGGGCGCGGCGGCTGGGGTTCGGGAGGATGAGGTTCGTGACGGCGCCGCTTGCCTCGGCCCCGTGGCCGGAGCGGTTCCATCTCCTGACCGCGCTGCACGCGTGCGACACGGCGACGGACGACGCGCTGGCGGCGGCGATCCGTCACGGGGTGGACCACGTGGCGGTGGTGCCGTGCTGTCAGGCGGAGGTGGCGCGTCAGCTCCGGGAGCGGCCGCCGGCGTCTCCGGTGATGGCGGCGCTGGCGGAGCACCCGTGGCACCGCCGCGAGTTCGGCTCGCACCTGACGAACGTCATCCGGGCGCTGGTGCTGGAGGCGAACGGGTACTCGGTGACGGTCACCGAGCTGACGGGGTGGGAGCACTCGCTGAAGAACGAGCTCATCCTGGGGCGGAAGGTCCGGGGCGAGTCGCAACAGGCGCGGAAGCGACTGGAGGCGCTGCTGGCGGAGACGGGTGTCCGTCCGGCGCTGGTGCGGGCCTTGGAAGGTGTTTGAAATGGCCCTCGAAGGTGTTTGACACCGCCGCGGACTCGAGTGTGGTCAAGCCCCCGTCAAGACGGTGGTTTTTGGCGTCCTCTCAACCGTAAGCCTCGCGCTTGATCCGCGCGGGGGTGAAGCCGACCGATTGTAGGTTCGCGATGGTCGACTCGAGGAATCGGGGGGTCGGAGTCGTGCCCGCCTCGAGGGCCTTCTTCCGGTCCCACGAAGCGATCGCCGGCCCGCAGAGATAAGCGAAGGCGGTGGCCGAATCCGGAACGAGTTCGCGGAGCAGCTCCGCACCGATCCGACCCTGTCGCACGTCACCCGGGAGCGCGGTGATGTCGCTCTGGCGGGTCAGGGTGTGCACGAGCCGGAACCGTTCGGGATGTTCGGCGGCGAGCCGTGCCAGCCCATCCCGGAAGATGATGTCTCCCCAGGTCTTGTTGGTGTCGATGAAGGTGTGGCGGAGCTTGGGATGGTTCCGGAGCGAATCCTTCACGATGCTGTAGTTCGGGACGACGCCGGAGCCGGCGACCAGGTGGACGAGGTGATCGGTTCGCTGCTCGATGTCGGGCGGCAAGGTGTACGGGCCGGTGAAGCCGACCACCCGGAACCGCGTCCCCACCGGGATGCCGTAGACGAGAAGGGGCGAGAGGATGGCGGGGTGCAGGTCGCCAGGACGGTACGGCTCTTCCTTGATGGTGATCGCGAGTGGCTCGTGAGGAGCGGAGGCCATCGAGTACGCCCGGACCAGCTCCTTCTTCCCTCCCTTGAGCTGCTCGACGTAGGCCACCTGACCGGCGACGACGGGGAAGACGTGCGGATCGATGGTGAGGAACTGCCCGGCGCGGTACGGCGGAATCTCCGGACCGTCGAGGACGAGCGTGACCGCGTCCGGAGTCTCCTGGATGACCTCGGTGACCACGACCTCGAAGGTCTTCGGCTTGTAGCGTTCGGGCGGCACGGGTGGATGCTGGCATAACGGGACGACCAGTGATGGGCCAGCGCGCCGACCATGAGCGGGTGTTCGTCCAGTGCCTGCCGGGCCTCGGGTCCGTTCTGCAGGCCGAGGCACGCCGCATCGGTGACGTTCTTCCAGTTGCGGGAGGGATCGAGCTCGACGGACCTGCGGGAATCCACGCCGACGCGGCGCTCGTCCTCCGGGTCGCCGAGCGCGTGCTGCTCCGGCTCCAGACGTTCTCCGTCCGCCGGTGGCCCGACGTCGAGGATGGGCTCAAGTCGGCGCGACTGGACGGTGTGCTCGGCGCGGGCGACGGAGTCGTGCTGGAGACCTCGATCCGGATGCCAGGAGCACCGGCGCCTCGAGCGCTCGCGGAGATCTTGAGCCGGGTGTGGCAGCGTCCGGTCGAGCCGGCCCGAGCCGAGGATGGGGAAGGTGAGAGGTCGCGGCTGCTGCTCCGGGTCGTGGACGGGCGAGCCTCACTGTCGGCCGACGTCGGCGGCGAGCTCCTGTACCGACGCGGATGGCGGCAGGAGACCTCGCGAGCGCCCCTGCGAGAGACACTGGCGGCGGGTGTGCTGGCGCTGGCCGGGTACGTGCCCGATCAGCCGCTGCGAGATCCGGTGTGCGGCTCGGGCACCCTGATCATCGAGGGAGCGCTGGTGGCTCGTTCGGTGGCGCCCGGGCTCGGCCGCACGTTCGCTGCGGAGCGCTGGCCACGAGCGGAGCGGGACGACTGGACGGGTCGAAGAGACCGGCTGCGTGCCCAGGTCCGGCCGGTGACGCCGGCGGCGATTGTCGGGAGCGACGTGAATGCAGGCGCCCTCGGGACGGCGCGTCGAAACGCGCGTCGCGCGGGTGTGCTCGCCGATCTCAAGCTCGAGCGAGCGGATGTTGCCGCGGCGGTGGCAGGCGCTTCCGCGCCGGGTCTCGTGGTCGGCAATCTGCCGTACGGGGTGCGGGTGGACGCACGCGAGGGGCTGGAGGCCTTCGATGCGGCGCTGGCACGGACCCTGGGTCGCGAGTTCGCAGGCTGGCGCAAGGCGCTGCTGGTGGACGACGAGGCGAGGCTGGCCCGCGCAGGCGGAGGAAAGCCGGACCGGATCCACCACCTCGTGAACGGAGGCATCCCGGTGGTCCTCGGTGTCTGGGAGGCTCGCCGCGCGGGCGGGAAGGGCCAGGAAGGTGTTTGATACCTCCCTCGCCCTCACTCCGCTCTTTCGTGGGTGGTTTCGAGGACTTCCTGCCCGTGCGGGTCGTGCAAAAAAGAGCCTCAGAAACTCGGCCCCCGGCCTCAGTCGAGCGCGGAGGCGGGGGCCGGCACGCCGTCTGACCCGGCGCGCCATGGGGTCCAGGCGAGGAGCAGGTTTCCAACCGCGATGTCCGACTTTCGCGGGGGAACGGTGAACTCGACCACGGCCAGCGCGTCGGGCGCCGCCGCCGTCTCGAGCTTCTCCGTCTCCTCCTGGAACTCTGCCTCCGCATCGGCGAGCTGCTTCTTCGCCGCCTCGAGCTGCTGCTGCGCGCTGCCCACGTCCTGCCGCTCCTTCACCGTTCGGCTACCGCTCCGCAGTGCGGTTCGAGCACGGTTCAGGTTGGTCACGCTCAGCGTCTTTCGTCCAAGGAACGCACCCAGCAGCGTCGTTCCCACGGTCACCATGGTGTCGAGCGTCTGCCCCGACGCCTGGGACTGCTGATCGACCAGGCCCTTCTGGGCACGCTGCACTGCGTTCTGCAGCGTCTGCAGCTTCGGAGCCCACCTCTTCCGGAGCGCCTCGACGTCCGCGTCGCGTTGCTCCCGGCCGGAGTGCGAGAGCCGCGCCTTGAACTCCGCGAGCGACTCGCCCGGGGTCGAGAGCTCGTCGAGCGCGTCACATCTGAAGAGCTTCAGGGGTCGGGCCTGATACAGCGCCGCGGCCAGCGACTTCTTCCACTCCGCCCACGCACCTGCGTTGGTCACCGCGGCCGGTGGCTCGTCGAATGACGCGCCCTCGGTGGGGGCGTGGCCGAGCCGGGTCCCTGCATCGGCGGGAAGCTCGCTCGCCTCGTCCCATCGCGCGGAGGTCCCATCCACCGCGGCGAGCAGCGCCGTGGACTGCCAGGAGTCGACCGCGGCCTTCTTGTCCACGTAGTGCAGCCGCGCCTGTCCGAGGATGGCTGGCCGGTAGCTCAGGGCCCCGGAGCCCGGCGTGGCGGGAAGGAACGCCTCGGAGATCCCCGCGGGGAGGACGGGACGTCGTCCACTCCCGCTCGGGGGAGCGGCTGGTTTCGAGGGGGTCTCGACGCTCGCCGCCGCCGCCGTCCCGCTCCGGCCCTGTCCTCCGGCGAGCAGCTTGATCTGCTCCTTGTCCAGGGGCCCTCTCAGGTACGACAGCGTCCAGCGAGTCTGGAACAGCTCGGGCGCGTCTTCATGCACGTCGTTCAGGAGGAAGACCCGCGAGCCGAGGCCCGAGAGCAGCCGGTCCATCTCCTGCCGGTCGAAGGCGTGGCTCGCAGCGTCCATCGCTCCCTGAAGGCCGTCGAGCACCCGCAGCTTGTCGCGCTCGGTCTGCAGCCGGCCGATGAACCAGGTCCCGGCGTTGGCCAGCCCCTTGTAGTCGAGGTCCACGGGATTCTGGGTGGCGAGCAGCACTCCGACGCCGAAGGCCCGCGCTTGCTTGAGCAGGGTGAGCATCGGGAGCTTCGAGGGCGGAGCGGCGCTCGGCGGGAAGTAGCCGAAGATCTCGTCCATGTAGAGGAGAGCCCGCAGCGAGCCGGTGCCGGACTGCGTGCGCATCCAGGCGAGGACCTCGCTGAGGAGCGTCGTCACGAAGAACATCCGCTGCGCGTCCGACAGATGGGCGATGGAGAGGATCGCGATGCGCGGCTTCCCTTCCGCAGTCCACAGCAGCTTCTGGACGTCGAGCGGCTCACCCTCGGCCCAGGCGGCGGCTCCGGGGGAGGCGAGCACGTTGTTGAGGGCGAGCGCGAGCCCGGCACGGTCCTTCGCCGGATAGAAGGACTCGAGATCCAGGACCCCGACCTTGTCGAACGAGGGACGCTGGACCCCCTGGATGACACCCGCGAGGTCGAGGTCGTGCCCGCCGCTCCAGGCGCGCTGGACCAGCTGCGAGAGGAGGATGTGCTCGCGGCCCTGCATCGGGTCCGACTCGATCCCGGCGAGGGCCAGGAGCCCCGACACCGCGCCCTGGACGCGGGCCCGGAGCGCTTCCTCGTCGTCGAGCACCGCCTGGGGCGGAGCGGTGAAGGCGCGCAGCAGCGCGAGAGGTCGCCCGGCCTTGCTCGCCGGGGTGTAGATGGCAACCTCGCAGGCCTCGCGAAACCGTGCGATGCGGGCGCCGTCCTGATCCCAGTCCTCGAGGCCCTTCTTCCAGGTCGCTGCGGTCTTCTCGGCGAGCTGCGCGGGAGTGACCCCCTGTCGCTTGGCCTCGTCGGGGTCGACCCAGGGGAGGAAGTCCGCCGGTGAGAGCGCGGGGAAGGTGAGAGCGAGGTTGGCCAGATCGCCCTTCGGGTCGATTGCCAGCGCGGGGATGCCGTCGATCGCGGCCTCCTCGAGCAACCCGATGCACAGGCCGGTCTTGCCGCTTCCCGTCATCCCGACGCAGACCCCGTGGGTGGTGAGGTCCTTCGAGTCGTAGAGCAGGAGCTCGGAGCTGGTCTTCCGCGCCTTCGGGTCCCAGCGCCGTCCCAGATAGAAGACCCCTAGCTTCTCGTAGTCCGCCATCGGCCCTCCTCCTGTCGCCGGCCGACACTCCAGTGCAGGCCCGGGGGTCGTAGCAATGGTAAGGAGCCGCCATGGCCACCGACCAAGCACTGAAGCACTTCGCCGAGCACCGCGCTGGCTACCTGGAGGATCTCAAGAAGCTGGTGCGTATCCCCTCGGTGTCCTTCCCCGGGTTCGACCCGGCGAAGGTCCGAGCGAGCGCCGAGGCAACTGCGAGCCTGCTGCGGGAACGAGGCTTCTCGAACGTGCAGCTCCTCGAGATCGACGGGGCCCACCCCTACGTCTACGGGGAGATCCTCGACGCGCCGGGGAAGCCGACGCTGCTGCTCTACGCCCATCATGACGTTCAGCCGGCGGGGGACGAGGCGGCCTGGGCGAGCCCGCCCTTCGAGCCCACGGAGCGGAAGGGCGGTCCGGACGACAGTCCGCGGCTCTATGGGCGGGGTGCGGCAGACGACAAGGCGGGGATCGTGGTCCACACGTCGGCCGTCGAGTCGTGGCGGAAGGGCGGCGGTGGGCTTCCGCTGAACGTGAAGATCGTGGTCGAGGGCGAGGAGGAGGTCGGCTCGTCACACCTGAGCGCGTTCCTGAAGAAGAACGCCAAGCTGTTGCAGGCGGACGCCATCGTCCTGACCGATACCAGCAACTTCGAGACCGGACTTCCGTCGATCACCACGGCGCTGCGGGGAATCGTGGTGGTGAGCGTCGAGGTCCGGGCGCTCAAGCAGTCGGTGCACTCGGGCATGTGGGGTGGGCCGGTGCCGGACCCGGTGATGGGGCTCTGCCGGATGCTCGCCTCGCTGACGCACCCGGACGGATCGATCGCGATCCCGGGGATCAAGGAGCAGGTGAAGCCGCTGACCGAGAGTGAGCGGAAGAGCATCGCCGCGCTGCCGGGCGACCGTGCTCACTTCCGGAAGCAGGCGGGGATGCTGCCCGGGGTGGAGCTGCTGGGCAACGGGACCCACCCCTGGGAGATGAACTGGCGTCAGCCGTCGATCGCGGTCAACGCGTTCCAGGCGAGCAGCAGGAAGGACGCGCGCAACATCATCTCCGAATCGGCGTGGGCACGGCTCGGGGTGCGGCTGGTGCCGAATCTCGACCCCGCGGACGTGCAGCGCCGGGTGGTCGAGGCTCTGAAGAAGGCGGCGCCGTGGGGTCTCGAGGTCGAGGTCCACGCCGACGACGCAGCGGGCTGGTGGTACACCGAGTCGAGTCACCCGGCGTTCCAGGCGGCGTTCCGCGCGTTGAAGAAAGGGTACGGGGTCGACCCGGTGGCGATCGGGTGCGGCGGGAGCATCCCGTTCGTCGAGCCGTTCGCCCGGGAGCTCGGGGGTGTGCCGGCTCTGCTGATCGGTGTGGAGGACCCGTACACAAACGCGCACTCGGAGAACGAGAGCCTGCACCTCGGCGACTGGGACAAGGCCGTGAAGAGCGCCATCCATCTCTATGACGAGATCGGGGCCGCCCTGAAGGCCGGAGCCCGCTGAAGTCGTATCCGCTGAAGTCGTATCAAACACCTTCGCTGGCCCAGTTCGTGCTTGTGACTCTCCTCGAACAAGGGGGGAATCCATGGGCTGGCCACTGAGGATGTTCGATCCACTGAAGATCTATTTCGTGACGGTGCGTTGCTTCCAGCGCCGTCTCTTGATGCGTCCGTCTTCCGAGACCAATGACGTCCTGGGCGGTGTACTGGCACGCGCGGCGGAGCTGAACGAGGTCGAGTTCTTTGCCTTCGTCTTTGCATCGAACCACCTGCACCTGCTCGTCCGAGCACCCAGAGGGAATCTCCCGCGGTTCATGCAGTACCTGCTGACCAACATCTCAAAGAAGGTCGGGAAGCTCGTGAGATGGAGAGGCAGGTTCTGGGAGCGGCGCTACTCGGCCGAACCGGTCCTCGACGAGATCGCCCTGCTGGGGCGTGTTCGCTACGTCATCTCGCACGGTCCGAAAGAAGGACTGGTCCGGACCTGTGAGGAGTGGCCAGGCCTCAGCTCACTCTCGATGATGCTCGAGGGCAGATCGCGTCGATTCCGATGGTTCAACTGGACTCGAAAGTCGAAGGTGCACCGAGCAACGCCGGGCTCTCAATCGTTCGCGGAGAAATGGGCGGAGCAAGTGACGCTCTCGCTCACGGCCCTCCCGCTGCAGACGCTCCAGAGCCCCGAGGCCGTGCGCCGGTTTCTGCGGGACGCGATGCATGCCATCGAGACAGAAGCGGCAAGAGTCCACCGACGGTTTCTCGGACGAGCTGGTGTCTTGCGCCAGAACCCACTCCGCCAGGCGCGGAAGAAGGAGCGCTCTCCGCGTCCGCCCTGTCACACCAGCTTCCCGGCCCTCCTCAAGGAACACCTGGAAACGTTCCGCGCATTCGTCGCGGCGTTTCGGAGCGCCTCGGAGCGCTGGAGGCAGGGTGACGTGGGTGTCGTGTTCCCCGAGGGAGCGTACCGCCCGTTCGTCTGGCCTCGCCTCCGGACGCTGAAGCGCGCCGCGTGATTGTCTTCAGGACGGTCGGGGGTGGATCGGGCCTGGTCGGCCGCGCAGGCTCTGCGCATCCCCGCCCCTGAACCTGGCCTCGACCTCCGCCAGGATGGATAGCGCGATCTCCTCAGGCTGCTCGGCTCCGAGATGCAGGCCGACGGGGCTGTAGAGCGCGGCACTCCGCGACTCGCTCGGATGGAACCCGTCCTCGGCGAGCTCGTTCAACAGACGTTCCGTTCGCGCGCGAGGGCCGAGAATCCCCACGTACCTGCACTCCGACTCGAGCGCAAAGCGGAGATAGCCACGATCGTGGCTGAGGTTGTGGGTCATGATCACGACGGCCGAGTCCTCCTCGAGAGTGAGCTTTTCCCGGACCGTTTTCGGACTCGCCGTGAGCCGGATGTTTGCTTCCTGGAAAAGATCCGCCGGCGCCCCGCCGGAGGTGTTTGATACCACCGTGAGGTGGAAACCGAGCGCCGCGGCCATCCGCACGAGCGGGACCGCGTCCTGCCCGGTTCCGAAGATCACCAGCGAGCGTGGAGGCAGGACCACCTCGAACAGCACCTCGTGCGGGTCCGTACTGGGTCCGAGTCGCTCCGCGCGCGTCCGCCCCTCCCCCCGGGCGACCGTCTCCGCCGCCGCGCGGACCGCGTCCCGGACCGGCCCGGGCGGAAGGTCGGACCGGACGCCGTTCGCCTCCAGCAACAGCCGGCGCCCCATCGTGTCCGGCCCGCCGCGGAACACCGTGGCCATCACTCCCGGGCGCCGCGCCTCGAGACACCGGGCGATGAAGTCCAGCGGGTGCGCCTCTCCCGATGCTGCGAGCCGCTCGAGGAGCACGTCCACTCGCCCGTTGCACCCCAGGCCGAACGTCCACGTCTCCTCATCGTCCGCCGAGGTCGAGTCGTAGGTCACCACCTGCGGCCCCTCGCGGGTCCGCCACCACGCCTTTCCCAGGACGTCCCGCTCCAGGCAGCCACCGCTGATTCCCCCGGCGATCCATCGCTCCGCCGAGAGCAGCAGCCGCGCGCCCGGACGCCGGTAGGTCGAGCCGCTCGCCGCGACCACCGTCGCCAGCACGACCTCCTGCCCTCGCGTTCGTAGCTCCGACCAGCCCCGGACGATGTCCTGCAGCTCTCTCAAAGCAGCCCCGCGCTCATCACCGACCAGCCGGCCCAGCCGAGCAGACCCACGCCGCTCACCCGGCTCAGTAACGGCGACACCGCCGCGGGCGCCAGCCGCTCGGCCACCAGCAGCGCCGTCAGGAACAGCATCGCCACCCAGTTCATCGCCCCCACCACCAGCAGGACCAGCATCAGCACGCCGCAAGACGACACCGACGCCACGCCGTGCCGCAATCCCAACCCGAGCGGCCCCGCCTCGCCCTCCCGCAGGGCGCGGGGGATCGACCTGCAGCGCTCGAGGCACGCCGACTTCCATGGAGACAGCTGCGCCACACCCGCAGCCGCCAGGATGACGACGTTCAGCGCGACGCTCCGAGACGCCATGTCGTGCGTCATCAGCCCCCACGCCCCGAGCCTCGCGTCGAGCATCGCCAGCCCCACGCTCGCCACCGCCCAGACCACCAGGTAGCCCCCGAGCAGGGCCGCCGCGCTTCCCGCCGCCTGCCATCGCCCCCAGCGCTCCTCCTGCGCCAGCCGGACCAGCGTGGGGACCTCGGGAGGCACCATCATCCCCACCATCATCGTGGTCCACATGACCACTCGCCCCCAGAGCGGAAGCCCGTGGTGCCCCGCCCCCGCGAGCTGGAACGACCACGCCCAGCCGAGTGCACTGAGCGCGATCAGCGCCGCGAGAAACCCCCACGCCGGCCGCCGCGCAGACGCCCGGAGCTGGAACGCGGTGGTCATCGCTACTCGGCGACTCCCTTCTCCTTGAGGAGGCGCCACACCTTTTCGGGCGTGATCGGAATGTCCACGTGCTTCACCCCGAGGTGCGACAGCGCGTCCACCACCGCGTTCGCGATCGCCGGCGGAGCCCCCACCGTCGCCGACTCGCCCACGCCCTTCGCCCCGAGCGGATGGTGCGGGCACGGCGTCACCGTCTTGAAGGTCTCCCAGGACGGGCTCTCGACCGCCGTCGGCACCAGGTAGTCCATGAAGCTCCCTGCCTGGTTGTTCCCGTTCTCGTCGTAGCTGATCTCCTCCAGCAGCGCTGGCGCCATCCCCATCGTCAGCCCGCCGTGGATCTGCCCGTCCACGATCATCGGGTTGATGATGTTCCCGCAGTCGTCAACCGCGACGAACCGCCGGATCTTCACCATCCCCGTCCCCCGGTCGATGTCCACCACGCAGATGTAGCTGCCGAAGGGGAAGGTCAGGTTCGGCGGGTCGTAGTAGTTCACCGCCTCCAGCCCGGCCTCCATTCCAGGCGGATGGTTGGTGTACGCCGCGAAGGCGATCTCCTGGATGGTCTTCGAGCGCGAGGGCGCCCCCTTCACCGAGAACTTTCCCGGCTCCCACACCAGGTCGTCCTCCGAGACCTCGAGCAGGTACGCGGCGATCTTCTTCGCCTTCTCGCGGATCTTCCTCGCCGCCATCGCCCCGGCCGCTCCCGCCGTCGGCGTCGAGCGGCTCGCGTACGTGCCCAGCCCGTAGGGCGCGGTGTCGGTGTCCCCCTCCTCGACCTGCACCACCGAGGCCGGGATGCCCAGCTCCTCGGCGATGATCTGCGCGTAGGTCGTCTCGTGGCCCTGGCCCTGGGACTTCGTGCCGAACCGCGCGATCGCCTTGCCCGTCGGGTGGATCCGCAGCTCGCAGCTGTCGAACATCTTGATGCCCAGGATGTCGAAGTGCTTGGAAGGGCCGGCACCGAGGATCTCGGTGAAGCTGGAGATGCCGATCCCCATCAGCTCTCCGCGAGCCCGCTTCTCCGCCTGCTCCTTCCGCAGCGCGGCGTAGCCGATCTTGTCCATCGCCAGTCGCAGCGCCGGCTCGTAGTCCCCGCTGTCGTACTCCCAGCCGAGCGCCGACTTGTATGGGAACTTCTCCTTGGGGATGAAGTTCTTCATCCGGAGCTCGGCGGGATCCATCTTCAGCTCCTGCGCGAGCACGTCGGTGATGCGCTCGATGGCGTGGATCGCCTCCGTCACCCGGAACGAGCACCGGTACGCGACGCCCCCCGGCGGCTTGTTGGTGTACACCCCGTCCACCTCGACGAAGGCCTTGCTCACGTCGTACGAGCCGGTGCAGATGGAGAACAGGCCCGCCGGGAACTTCGACGGGTTCGCCGCTGCGTCGGTGTAGCCGTGGTCGGCCAGCGTCTTCATCCGCAGCGCGGTGATGGTCCCGTCCTTCCTCGCCGCGAGCTCGGCAGTGATGTGGTAGTCGCGCGCGAACGAGTCGGCCTGGAGGTTCTCCATCCGGTCCTCGATCCACTTCACCGGCTTCCCGATGACGACCGACGCCGCCGTCGCGATGACGTAACCGGGATAGACCGGGACCTTGCCGCCGAAGCCTCCGCCGATGTCCGGCGACACGATGCGGATCCGCTCTTCGGAGAGCCCGACGTGCCCCGCCACCAGCGCGAACACCGTCCGGATCGCGTGCGGCGCCTGGGTGGTCATGTAGACGGTCAGCTTCCCGTTGACCCGGTCGAAGTCGGCGATGCAGCCGCAGGTCTCGATGGACGCGACGTGGATCCGTGGAATGTACAGGGCCTGCTTTACCGTCACGTCCGCCTCGGCGAACGCCTTGTCGGTCGCGGCGCGGTCACCCGCCTCCCAGTGGAAGATGCGGTTGTCCTTCTTGTCCTTCTTGTCGGTGCGGAGAATCGGCGCGTTCGGTTCAAGCGCCTTGAACGGATCCACCACTACTGGCAGCGGGTCGTAGTCCACCTCCACCGCGTCCACCCCGTCCGCCGCGGCGTAGCGGCTGGTGGCGATGACCGCCGCCACCTCCTGCGCCTGGTACATCACCTTCTCGGTCGGCAGCACCATCTGGGTGTCCGACATCAGGGTCGGCATCCAGTGGAGGTTGTACTTGGCCAGCGTCTCGCCGGTGATGACGGCGAGGACCCCGGGGACCTTCAGGGCCTTCTCGGTGTTGATCGACTTGATCTTCGCGTGGGCGAACGGGCTGCGGACGATGTCCATCCACAGCATGCCCGGCAGCACGATGTCGTCGACGTAGTTGCCCTTCCCACGGATGAAGCGCGGATCCTCCTTGCGCTTCATCGAGTGCCCCATGCCCCCCACTTCCGGACTCGTCCTGGGTTGCATGGTCACGCCTCCTTGCGCAGCCGCTCGGCCGCGAACTGGACTGCCTTGACGATGTTGTTGTAGCCCGTGCAGCGACAGAGATTGCCGGAAATGGCTTCCCGGATGTCGGCTTCGCTCGGGTTCTTGTTCTTCTCCAGCAGGGCGCAGGTGGTCATCAGCATGCCCGGCGTGCAGTAGCCGCACTGCAGGCCATGCTTCTCCCAGAAGCCCTCCTGGAGCGGATGGAGCTTTCCTTCCTTCTCCAGCCCCTCCACGGTCGAGATCTGCCGCCCGTTGGCCTGGACCGCGAGCACCGTGCAGGACTTCACCGGCTGCCCGTCGAGCAGCACCGTGCACGCTCCGCAGTGCGTGGTGTCGCAGCCAATGTGCGTGCCGGTCAGGCGGAGCTGGTCCCGCAGCAGATGGACCAGGAGCAGCCGGGACTCGACCTGCGCGTCGTACGGGGCCCCGTTCACCGTGACCTGGATGTCGTGCATGGCCATGGCTATCTCCCTCCCGCCCGCTCGACGGCGAGCTTCAGGGCGCGCGTCGCCAGGACCCGCGCCATCTCCCGCTTGTACTCGACGGACCCACGCCGGTCTGCGCTCGGAGAGGCCGCCTTCGCCGCTCGCTGCGCAGCCTCGCCCAGCGTGGCGGCGTCGGGCTTCTTCCCCACCAGGAACTTCTCGGCGTCCACTGCCTTGACCGGCGTCGGCCCCACGTTGGTCAGCGCGAGGCCGACCCGCTCGATCGCGCCCCCGCTCCCCAGCGTCACCTGCGCGGCGGCGGCGGCCGTGGCGTAGTCGCCCACCTTGCGCTCCAGCTTGAGGTAGGCCCCTCCCGACCGCGCCGGGGGCACCGGGATGCGGATCTCGGTCAGCACCTCGTCGGGACGGAGCGCCGTCCGGAACAGACCGAGGAAGAACTGCTCGATGGGGATGACCCGTTCGCCCTTCGGGCCGGTGGCCACCACCTGCGCTCCGAGGGCGAGCATGGTGGCGGGGTGGTCGTTCCCCGGATCGCCGTGGGCCAGGTTCCCGCCGAGGGTGGCCATGTTCCGGACCAGCGGATCCGCAATGACCTTCGCCGTGTCGTGGAGGATCGGGTAGCGGCTCCGGATCACCTCGGAGCCCTCGAGCGCGGACTCCCGGGTCCGTCCGCCGATCCGGAGGAGTCCGCCCTCCTCGCGGATGTACTCCAGGCCCGGGATGCGCCCGATGTCGATCAGGTGCCCCGTCTGGCCCAGCCGCAGCTTCAGGAGGGGCAGGAGGCTCTGCCCGCCGGAGAGGACCTTCGCGTCGTCCCCGTATTTCGAGAGCAGCGCCAGCGCCTCCGGCAGGGTGCCGGGTGCGTGGTAGTCGAACGACGCAGGAATCATGGGTTCCTCCTACGGACCTGAGGACGACCGCTGCAGCAACACGTACGCGAGCCCCGCCACGACGATCAGGATCAACGCCCAGAACGCCGGCCGCTTCACGAGCCGCGCCGCTGACCGCCGGGCAACCCGCGCCCCGATCGCTGCGGCATCGAGCGCCTCGGGGCGGTCCGGCGCCGGCCGGGCAGCGGGCGATGAGGGACTCGGCGCAGGAGTTCCGGACCGGGCCGCCGCCCCGTCGCCGGGCGATCTGGCTCCATCGGTCACCGGCGTCGCCGCGGCCGAAACCGCCGGTGTCTCCAGCTCCGCGCGCATCCGCTCGGAAAAGATCTGGAACATCTCGTCGCTGACGTCCTGGATCATCCCCCGGCCCATCTGGGCGAGCATCCCGGTCACGTTCACCAGCGAGACGGCGGTGACCTCGGTCTTGCCGCTCGGCAGCGCCTTCAGGCTGCTGGTCAGCTTCAGATCTGCGCCGCCCTTGCCCCGCACGTCCTGACCGGTGGCGACGATCTCCGCCGTCCGTGCCGTCGGGTCCAGCCGCTCGAACACCACCTTGCCCCGGTAGGTCGACGACACCGGGCCGACCTTGATGGTCATCGTCCCGCTCGAGGTCTTCTCGTCCAGCTTGTCGCCGATCGCTGCGCCGGGCAGACAGCGGGCAACCCGCGGCAGATCGGTCAGGAAGCTCCACACCGCGTCGGGCGCGGCGTTGACTTCGAAGGTCTTGACGATCTCCAGGGCCATCCGGGGCTCACGATGAGGTGGTGACGGGATCGAGGTACCGCTCCGGGGCCACCAGGAACTTCTCGCGGCACCGCGGATTGCAGAAGAGGTAGGTGCGCCCGGCGTGCTCGGCTCGGTGGCGGGCGGTCGCGACCACCACCGTCATCCCGCACACCGGGTCGATCGCCTCGTTCGCCTCCGGTCGCGCCGGCGCGGGCTCCTCGGCCACGTGGAACCGGGCGAGCTGGACGATCTCCGCGAGGATGCTCAGCGCGACCTCCTCGGGCAGCCGTGCTCCGATGTCCAGCCCGGCCGGATTCCGGATCCGATCCAGCGGCTCGGCCGAGATCCCGCGTCCGAGCAGCGCATCGCGCAGCTGTCCGAATCGCGTGCGGCTGGCGACCACCCCGAGGTACGCGGGCCGGAGCGCGAGCGCCGCGGTCACCGCCTCCTCGTCGTGCTCGCCCATCGTGGCCACGACCGCGCAGGTCCTCGGCGTCGCGCCGGCTTCGCGGAGCTCGGCGCTGCCGAAGTCGACCAGCACCCGGTCCGCTCCCGGGAGCAGCGCCGGCGTGGCGTCGGGGTCCGCCACGTCCACCGAGTACCCCAGCCCCTTCCCGAGATGCACCAGGGCACGGATGACGGGGGACACGCCGAACAGCACGAGCCGCGGCGGCGGCAGGACCGGCTCCAGGTACACGTCCACGGTTCCCCCGCTCTGGCACACCATCGGAAGGACGGTGACCCCCGGCCGCGCCTCGGCTCCCACCTCGGGCGAGAGCGAGAGCAGGCGGGGCCGACCGTCGGCCAGCGCGCGGGCTGCCTCGCGCTTCACCACCGGCTGGGTGCAGTTCCCGCCCAGCCAGCCATGGTAGCCCCCGTCGGCGGTGATGATCGCCATGTCGCCCTGCTGCGACGAGGTGAAGGACTGGCGGCGCACGACCATCGCGAGCACGAACGGCTGCCGCCGCGCGGCGAGGTCCGCGGCGAGCCGCAGGAGCTCGGCCTTCATCGAGCACCTCCGAGCTCGCCCCGGACGCGCTCCACGTCCTCCGGACGGTCGAGGTCGGTGAGCGCACGCGCGGGCCAGCGGATCCGCACCGCCTCACCGCTGTGGCGCTTCACGACCCGCTTGCCGCAGCCCTCGCCCTCCAGGACCGCGAGCTCCACGAAGAGGGGCCGGTCGTAGAGGATGGGCGGTGCGTCCACGCCCTCGTAGTCCGAGACCACCAGCAGCGGCCGCCCGTCCCGGTAGCGACGGATCAGCGTGCGGACCATCTCCGCATCGACGAGCGGCATGTCGGCCAGGAGCACCACGGCCGCCGCGCAACCCGCGGGCACCGCCGCAATTCCCGTTCTCACCGAGCTGTGAATCCCCTCCTGGAATCCAGCGTTCAGCACCACCTCGCAGCCGAGACCCTCCAGCTCGCGACGTGCCCGCTCGCTCTCGTGCCCGAGCACGACCAGGACCGGGTCGAGGCCGCCGTCGATCGCGGTCGTCACCGCTCGACGGAGCAGGCTCTTCCCGGCCACCTCGAGGAGGAGCTTGTTCCGTCCCATCCGGCTGGAGGTCCCCGCCGCGAGGACCACGCCGGCGACGCTGTCACGTCGATCCACCGCGACCTCCACGGGATGCCTCCCGCCAGCTGGCGCGAATAACGCGCGGCCCGATTGCAGTGTCAACGAGGTGTGAGCCGATGCCACGCTGCGTCGGGAGGGACTGTTGTCTGCTCGCGTGCTTGACCGGCGCGGACGGTGGTCGGCAATGTCCCGGACGGTCTCGTTGTTGCTGTGCAGGGACGCCGCTCGCGGAGGTGACCCGATGGCACGGATCTCGGTGAAGGTGAACGGGACGCAGCAGTCGCACGAGGTCGAGCCGAGGCAGCTCCTCGTGCACTACCTGCGAGACGTCCTCGGCCTCACGGGGACCCACGTCGGCTGCGACACCAGCCAGTGCGGAAGTTGCACCGTGATGCTCGATGGTCACAGCGTGAAGTCCTGCACCCTGTTCACGGTCCAGGCGGACGGGAGCGAGGTCGTCACCATCGAGGGCCTCGCCTCGGGCAGCAAGCTCCACCCCGTTCAGGAGAGCTTCTGGGAGGAGCACGGGCTGCAGTGCGGCTTCTGCACCCCGGGGGTCATCCTCTCGACGGTGGGCCTCCTCCGCGAGAATCCGGATCCGGACGAGCGCGCGATCCGCGCGGGCATCGAGGGAAATCTCTGCCGCTGCACCGGGTACCACAACATCGTGAAGGCGGTGCGGTCAGCGGCGAAGAAGCTCGCCGGGGCGCCCGCCGGGACCGCGCCCACGCGGGGCACGTAGCCGACAGGAGGAGCACCGATGGCGACGGCGACGGTCGAGCGCCTGGTGGGCAAGGCCATCAGGCGGCGAGAGGATCCCCGGTTCATCACCGGGCGAGGCACGTTCACCGACGACGTCAAGCTCCCGGGAACGCACCACGCGTTCTTCGTCCGCAGCTCGCTCGCCCACGCCCGGATCGTGAACGTCGACACCTCCCGGGCGAGGGCGCACTCCGGCGTCCGGGCGGTGTTCACCGGGAAGGACCTGGCCGACGGAGGCGTCAACGGCATCCCCGTGGGCTGGCTGCTCCCGGGGCTGAAGACCACCGACTTCCGGGCCATCGCCGTCGACCGCGTGCGCCACGCTGGCGAGGCGGTTGCGGTGGTGGTGGCCGAGTCCGCGGCGATCGCCCGTGACGCGGCGGAGCTGGTGCAGCTGGACTACGAGGAGCTCCCGGTGGTCGTGGACGCCGTCGCGGCCCTGCGGCCGGGCGCCCCCCTCGTCCACGACTCCGCCCCCGACAACCGCTGCTTCCATTGGGAGATCGGCGACAAGGCGAAGACCGACGCGGCCCTGCGAGGGGCAGCGAAGGTGGTGAAGACGCACCTGGTGAACCAGCGGCTCATCGCCAACGCCATCGAGCCTCGTGCCTCGCTGGCCAGCTACGCCCCCGCCACCGACGAGCTCACTCTCTGGGTCACCTCCCAGAACCCGCACGTCCACCGGCTGATCATGGGCGCCTTCGTGCTCGGCCTGCCGGAGCAGACCTTCCGCGTCATCTCCCCGGACGTGGGCGGCGGCTTCGGGTCGAAGATCTTCGTCTACCCCGAGGAGGTCGCGGTCGCCTGGCTCGCCAAGAAGCTGGGGGTGCCGGTGAAGTGGACCGCGCAGCGCAGCGAGAGCTTCCTCGCCGACATGCAGGGCCGCGACCACGTCTCCGAGGTCGAGATGGGCTTCGACGCCGGCGGCACCCTGGCAGGTCTCCGGGTCAGGACGGTGGCGAACCTCGGCGCGTACCTGTCGCTCTTCGCCCCGTGCGTCCCCACCTACCTCTACGGGACGCTGCTCAATGGCCTGTACGACATCCCCGCGATCCACTGCGAGGTGGACGGCGTCTTCACGCACACCGTCCCGGTGGACGCGTACCGCGGCGCGGGTCGGCCCGAGGCCTGCTACGTGCTCGAGCGCACGATGGACGTCGCGGCGCGCGAGCTGGGCACCGACCCGGCAGAGCTGCGCCGCAAGAACCTCATCTCCAAGGACCGCTTCCCCTTCCAGACGCAGGTGGCGCTCACCTACGACAGCGGCAACTACGCGCCTGCGCTCGCCCGTGCCCTGGAGATGGTGGGCTATCAGCGCTTCCGTGCCGAGCAGGCCGAGGCGCGCACCAGGGGCAGGTACCTCGGGCTCGGGCTGTCCTGCTACATCGAGGCGTGCGGCCTGGCTCCCTCGCAGGTGGTCGGCTCGCTCGGCGCGCAGGCCGGTCTCTACGAGAGCGGGACCGTGCGCGTGCACCCCACCGGGAAGGTGACGGTCCTCACCGGATCGCACAGCCACGGGCAGGGACACGAGACGACCTTCTCCCAGCTGGTGGCCGACGGTCTGGGAATCCCCATGACCGACGTGGACATCGTGCACGGGGACACCGGGCGCATCCCCTTCGGCATGGGGACCTACGGAAGCCGCAGCGGCGCGGTGGGCGGCACGGCCATCCACATGAGCCTGCAGAAGATCATCGAGAAGGGGAGGGTCCTCGCCGCGCACCTGCTCGAGGCGGCCCCCGACGACGTCGAGTTCAAGGCGGGTCGCTTCTCGGTGAAGGGCTCGCCGGATCGGGGAAAGACCTTCGCCGAGGTGAGCCTCGCCGCCTACCTCGCCCACAAGATGCCCGCCGGGATGGAGCCCGGGCTGGAGGCGACCAGCTTCTTCGACCCGCCGAATTTCACCTACCCCTTCGGGACGCACATCGCGGTGGTCGAGGTGGACGTCGAGACCGGGCGCACCACGCTCCTCCGCTACGTGGCGGTGGACGACGTGGGCAACGTCATCAATCCGATGATCGTCGAGGGGCAGCTGCATGGCGGCATTGCCCAGGGCGTGGCCCAGGCGCTGTGGGAAGAGGCCGCCTACGACGAGTCCGGACAGCTCACCACCGGCTCCCTGATGGACTACGGGCTCCCCCGGGCCGATCAGCTGCCGAGCTTCGAGACCGACCGGACCGTCACCCCGTCCCCGGTCAACGCGCTCGGGGTGAAGGGCGCGGGAGAGGCTGGCACCATCGCCTCGACACCCGCGGTGGCCAACGCGGTCCTCGACGCGCTCGCACCCTTCGGGATCGGGCACCTGGACCTGCCGCTCACGCCGCAGAAGGTGTGGAAGGCGGTCCAGGCGGCGCGCTCCACGGAGAGGAGATAGCGATGTATCCGGTTCCGTTCGAGTACCACCGGGCGGGGAGCGTCGACGAGGCAGTGGCGCTCCTCGGTCGCTTCGGCGAGTCGGCCCGGCTCCTCGCAGGCGGACACTCGCTCCTGCCTCTGATGAAGCTGCGCCTCGCCGAGCCGCGCCATCTGGTGGACATCCGCCGCATCCCCGGGCTGTCGGGCGTGCGCGAGGAGGGAGGGGCGCTGATCATCGGCGCCGCCACACCTCATCACTTCCTGGAAACCTCCCCGCTCGTCCGCGAGCGGCTGCCCATCCTGTCCGAGGCCGCGGCCCAGATCGGCGATGCCCAGGTCCGCAACATCGGCACGATCGGCGGCAGCCTGGCCCACGCCGATCCGGCGGCGGACCTCCCGGCGGTCATGCTCGCGCTCGGGGCCGAGCTCGTCGCGGTGGGGCCGAAGGGGCGGCGCGCCATTCCGGTGGACCGCTTCTTCGTCAAGCTCTTCACCACCTCGCTCTCGCCGGGCGAGCTGCTCACCGAGGTGCGCGTTCCCGTCCCGGTGGCGGGGACGGGAGGCGCCTACGCGAAGTTCCCACACCCCGCCTCGCGCTATGCCGTCGTCGGCGTGGCGGCGCTGGTCACCGTGTCCGCCCGGAAGATCTCGGCGGCGCGGGTGGCCATCACCGGCGTCGGTGCCAGGGCGGTCCGGGCCACGGCGACGGAGGCTGCACTCGTGGGCAACGCGCCCGACGCGGGCGTGGTGGCCTCGGCAGCGGAGCGGGCCGTGGACGGTCTGACCGTTCGCTCCGATCCGCGCATGGATCCCGAGTACTGGAGAGCGCTGGCCGTCACCTTCACCCGGCGCGCCGTCGCCACGGCGCTGGAGCGGGCGGGCTAGTGCGCGAGGAGATCCAGCGCATCCAGCAGGCCATGGAGCGCGAGGGCTACGTCACCGATCGTGCCGTGGCGACCGCGGTCCACCTCTCGATGACCCTCGGCAAGCCGCTCCTGGTCGAGGGCCACCCCGGGGTGGGGAAGACGGAGATCGCCAAGGTCCTGGCGGTGATGCAGCAGGGCGATCTCATCCGGCTGCAGTGCTACGAGGGCCTCGACGCCACCACCGCTCTCTACGAGTGGAACTACCCCAAGCAGCTCCTCCACATCCGGCTGCAGCAAGACGGGGACCAGTCGGTCGCGACGCGCGAGGCGGACATCTTCAGCGAGCGCTTCCTCCTCAAGCGCCCGCTGCTCGCCGCGATCACCCACCAGGGTCGTCCGCCGGTGCTCCTCATCGACGAGGTGGACCGTGCCGACGAGGAGTTCGAGGCCTTCCTGCTCGAGGTGCTCTCCGACTTCCAGGTGACCATCCCGGAGGTGGGCACGGTGCGCGCCGAGGCGCGGCCCTCCGTCGTCCTCACCTCGAACCGCGCCCGCGACCTCTCCGACGCGCTCCGCCGCCGCTGCCTCTACCTCTGGATCGACTACCCCTCGCTGGAGAAGGAGCTGCGGATCGTCCGCACCCGCATCCCGGGCATCGACGAGCGGCTGGCACGCGAGGTCACCGCCTTCATCCACTCACTCCGCCGGCTGAAGCTCGCGAAGGTGCCAGGCGTGGCCGAGTCGCTGGACTGGGCACGGGCCCTGGTGGTGCTCCACGCCACCCACCTGGACGAGGAGCTGGTCCGGGAGACGCTGGGCTGCTTCCTCAAGGACGAGGAGGATCTCCGCACGGTGAGCGCCCGCCTCGACGCGGGCGAGCTCCCGGCGCTCGCCTCGCCGGTGGCATGAGCGCCGTCTCGGCCGACCTCGTCGAGCACACCGCGCGCTTCTGCCGGCGCCTTCGGGCCGAGGGACTTCCGCTCGGTCCTGGCGACACGCTCGACGCGACCCGCGCCCTCGGCTCGGTGGATCTGGTGGACCGCGAGGACGTCCGGCTGGGGCTCCGCGCCACGCTGGTGAAGCGGGTGGAGGACGCGCCTCTCTTCGATGCTCTCTTCGAGTCCTTCTGGACCGGGCCCGCTCCGGTGCCTCGCAATCCGCCGGTCGTTCCTCCCGACGCGGACGAGGACTCGGAAGGCCCGGCGTCCATCTCGCCCAGGCGAAGGAGCGTGCACGCGTTCCAGGACCTGGAGGAGCTCGCCATCCCGGCCCCGAGCTCCCGGGAGGCGCTGGGCCGGCAGGACTTCGCGTCCTTCGGCGAGGACGAGCTCCGCGCGGTGACCACGCTCGCCCGGCGCATCGCACGCAGGCTCGCCGCCCGACCCGGCCGGCGGTGGAAGCTCTCCCGGCGAGGAGAGCAGGTCTCGCTCCGACGAACCCTCCGCGAGGCGCTGAAGACCGGCGGCGAGCTCTCGACGCTGACCTGGCGCCGGCGGAAACTGCGGCGGACGCGGCTGGTGATCCTGGCCGACGTCTCGGGGTCGATGGACCTGTACGCGCGGCTGCTGCTGCAGTTCCTCTACGCGCTGCAGAACGCGTTCGCCCGGGTGGAGACCTTCGTCTTTGCCACGCGGCTGAGCCGGGTGACCGACGAGCTGCGCGCGCCGGGGTACCGCGATGCGCTCGGGAACCTGTCGGACCGGGTGCAGGACTGGAGCGGGGGCACGCGCATCGGCGAATCGCTCTCCGCGTTCCTCTCCTCCTGGCCCCGCCTCGTGGATCGCCGGACGGTGGTGGTGGTGCTGAGCGACGGCTGGGAGACCGGTGACCCCGACGTGCTGGGCGAGGCGCTCGCGCTCTTGCACCGGCGGGCGGGTCGCCTGGTCTGGCTCAACCCGCTCCTCGGGAGCCCGGGGTACGAGCCTCTGACACGTGGCATGCAGGCGGCGCTGCCCCACCTGGACGTCTTCGCGCCGGCGAACGATCTCGCGAGCCTCGAGCAGCTCGCGCGGCACCTGAGCCTCTGAGGCGGCCGGGGGAGGCAGCGCGAGCGGTGGGCGCCGTCAGTCGTAGAGGTCGGCGGCCTTCATCGGCCAGGCGCCGGAGGCGTCGCCGCCTCCGAGGAGGAGCACCTGTCCCTGGGGGAGGAGCGATGCAGTGTGGCCGACGCGAGGCACCGGAAGTCGCTGCCGCTCGGTCCACGCACCGGTGAGTGGATTCCAGCTCTCGACGTCGGCGAGCGCCTGACCGTCCCCGTCGCGTCCGCCGAGGGCCAGCACCTCTCCCGAGGCGAGCGTGACCAGGCGGAGCTCGGCGCGCGGCACGTGCAGCGACCCGGTGGCGGTGCACTCGCCGGTCGTCGGATCAAACACCTCGGCCGATCCGGTGACGCGTCCCATGAAGTACCCCCCGGCGAGGAGGACCCGCCCGTCGGGCAGGCTCCCCGCGGAGTGCGCCCAGCGCTCGCCGACCAGGGTGCAGGCGCGGGTGAAGGTCTCGGTCGCGGCGTCGTAGATCTCGGCGCTCGAGACCTCCTGGCTGGTGAAGGAGTCGAGACCGCCGGCCAGCAGCACCCGCCCGTCGAACAGGCGAGTGGCGCTGTGCAGGAAGCGCGGCTCGACCATCTCCCCCTTCGGGGCACGAGAGGTGCCCTGGTCGACGTCGAAGAGCTCGACCGGCGTCACCCGAGCGGGATCGCGCAGGTAGAAGTCCCCGCCTGCGACGAGGAGGACGTTCCCTTCGAGGGGAAGCCGGGTGGCGCTGTTGCCGAGGCGCACCTCGGTGAGGCGTCCGGGCGACGTCCACGTCCCGGAGCCGGGGCTCCAGACGAGGACGGCCGTGGCCTCGTCGCGGCGGGCGGCGCTGGTCTCGCCTCCGGCGACGACGATCCGCGAGGCCGAGACGCCGGTCCACACTGGGTTGAAGCGGGTGACGGGCATGTCGCCGGCGGTGCTGAACGCCCCGGTGGCGGGATCGAACAGCTCGGTCGCCACCCACGGTGTGAGGGTGGGCGAGCGGCCGCCGAAGACGAGCACGCGACCGTCGGTGAGCACGGCGGCGCCGTGGTCGACCCGGGCGTTGTCGCTGGGGGTGAGGGAGCGGAGGCGATGCCGGTAGACGAGCGGCAGACGGAGCTCCCGGCGGACCTCCGCCCTGTCTTCGCCCACGACGAGGGTGAAGAGCATCCCGGAAGGGAAGGGGCCGACGCGGACCCGCGCACCGCTCGCCACTGGCCCGACGTCCGGGTCGATGCGGGCGGGCGCTCCGTTGAAGCGAGGCAGCAGCTCGACCGCGTCCCCCACCCGCATCTCCCCGGGGCTGGCGGTGAACGACTCGATGCGCGGCGCGCCGTCGCCCGGGGCCGAACCCCCACAGGCGAGGAGGAGGAAGAGGACCGCGAGCAACCGGGGGAGACGATCAGCCAGGGACACGAGGGCTCCTTGAGAACGAGACCGCTCAGGAACCGGGGTCCCGCGGCCCGGGCAAGAGCCGCCTAGACGCAACTCAAATGCAAATAATGCTCGGGATGAGTCCGCGGCGTTCGCCGCTGAACCCGGCGAATTTCAGGGACCTCGCCGGAGACTCTGTGGCTCTCGGGAGGTCCCTCTCGAGGTGTCAAACACCTCCGCAGGGGGCCCGGGGTGTCAAACACCTCCGGAGCGGAGGTCTCAAACACCTCCGGACCGCCCTCAGCCGGAAGGTGATCCCTCCCGGGCGGGCGGAGGAAACGGCTGCCCGGCCGACGCGACCTTCCGCACCGCGCTCCCCTCGACCAGCGCGACCCCGTCTCCCCTGGGCTCGGTCGCCTCGACGGCGACCACGTCCCCGCGGCGGAGCGAGAAGAAGACCTCGTTGGCCTCCGTCCGGTGCTTTTCCTGGAGCGCGAGACCGACGCGCCCCTCCGGACCGCATCCCATGTACCGCTGGCGTCCCTTCCCCTCGAGCGGCTCGGACACGATGCGGAACAACCTCCCGGCCGGTGGGTCCACCCACGCCTCTCCCCGCGGCGCAAGCACCAGGTAGCTCATCTTCAGCGCCTCCTTGTGCAGCCCAGCCTCCCGCGCCAGCGCGTCGAGCAACGGCGGGGGCGACCAGCTCCGCTCGGCGTGACACCAGTCCGAGGGCTTCACCAGCGCAGGACACGCCCCGCGCCAGAGGCACGGCGCCCGCACCGCGAACCCGCGCTGCACCATCAGATCCCTGACCTGGAGGAGCTCGCGCGACGTGTCCCGCAGCGCGGGCTCGAGCACCACCACCGAGCCTCCCGGCCGGACCTGCGCCGCAGCGCGCTCGAGCAGCGCCGCCCGCTCGGAGATCGCCGCCGTCCCACGCCCCAGCTCGTTCAGCACGTGTCCGAGGGTGATCACGTCGTGCTGCCCCTCCGGCAGCGCCCCGCCACCGGTCCAGGCCCGCGTCGCGAGCGGCTCCTCCGCCTCCGCCGCCAGCGCACGTGCGAGCGTCAACGCCGGCGTGCTCCGGTCCGCCGCCGTCACCTCCGAGGCGCCCGCGTCCAGCGCCGCGAACGCCACCGGCCCGGGCCCGCTCCCCAGGTCCAGCACCGACCGCGGTCGCCGCGGTAGCTCGCCGAGCACCGCCCGCGCCTGCGCGTAGCTCACCGGCCAGTAGAACAGCAGGTACGCCCCGAGCAGCTTTGCGTCGTCGAGGTATCGCCCGCCGACCAGTGCGCGATCTCGGGTCAGGCCCGCCGAGAGGGTCCGGATGCCCTGCCCGACCTCCTTCAGCTCCCGACCCACCAGCGTCGGCGGTCCCTCGGGCAACCTGCGATGCCGCCGCCACACCGCGACCAGCCGGGGCATCCAGCGCGCGAGCGCACGGTCGACGTCGAGGGTGGCCACGGTCCGCCTTCACTAGCACTGGCCGCGGCCGCCGTGCTCCGCCAGAACACCCGTCCGGCGCCTACCCCGCCTGCGACAGTCGCCCGCTCGCCGCGTCTCCGAGGAAGTCGCGGATCTCGTCGAACCGGGCCCGCGTGTCCTCGTGCCCCAGGGTCACCAGCCGCTCGATGTACTGCTGCTCGAACGCCAGGTAGCTCAGGAGGTCCGAGCCGCCCTTCTGGCTCACCCCCAGCCCCTTCAGCAGGAACCGGAGCGACCGCGGGAAGCGCATCACCTGGTCCGACGCGAGCACCGCCAGATCCTGGCTCGGTTGCAGGAGCAGGATGCGCACCGGCCGCAGGTGCGAATCCGGCGGCCGCTGGATCGACTCCAGCATCTCGGTCACGCGCTCGACCCGCTCGATGTCCGGCTCGAGCGAGTCCAGGAAGACGGCGTTCATCAGCACCCCGAGGATCTCCGAGAGCGGCAGATCGTCCCGGTCGGCGGTCGCGTTGAGCTCCACCGTCTCCTCGGCGGTGCGTGGATGCCGGATGCCGATCACCAGGAGCCGATCCGCCCCGAGGTGCAGCGCCGGGCTCATCGGCGCCGTCAGCCGGACACCGCCGTCGCCGTACCACGAGCGGCCCACCTGCACCGGCGGGAAGAAGATGGGGATCGCCGCCGACGCCATGACCTGATCGAGCGTGATCCCGGTCCTCACCCCCATCCGCCGGCTCCGCGCCCACGGCTTCAGCTCGGGCAGGCCGTCGAAGAAGGTCACCGACGTCCCCGTCTCGTAGTTGGTGGCCGAGATCGCCAGAGCACGGAGCAAGCCTCGCTCGACGTTCTCCCGGATCCGGTCGAACCGGATCTCCCGCCCGAGCAGCTCCCGCAGCGGCGCCGTGTCCAGCAGGTGGTTGTAGCGCCGTGGCGGATGCGCTCCGCCGGCGGTGAGCCCCCGGAACCAGCCCGAGCCGATGGAAACCAGGCTCAGCGCGTCGGTCCGGTACACCCGGTCCGGCGTCAGCGCGAGCCAGGTATCCCCCAGGTGCTTCACTGCACCGGGGAAATCGTCCGCCCCCGCGGCGAGCGAGGAGCCGTTGATGGCCCCGGCCGACACGCCGGTGACCACCTGGAAGGGGAGGGGTCCATTGCCGAACAGCTCCGCCAGCGCCCTCAGAGCGCCGACCTGATACGCGGCGCGCGCTCCGCCGCCTGTGAGCACGAGGCCGAGGTTCACCGCTGCGATCGAGAGCGTAGCACGCTAGGAGAGGGGACCTTGATGCCCCAGACCATGGTGTCGGTGCAGGCTCTGCGGAAGCACTACACCGTCCACAAGCGTCCACCCGGACTCAAGGCCGCCCTCGGCTCGCTCTTCCGGCGGGTTCCGAGCGTCGTGAAGGCGGTGGACGGGATCTCCTTCGAGATCGCCCGGGGCGAGCGGGTGGGGTTCCTCGGGCCGAACGGGGCCGGAAAGACCACCACCCTCAAGGTCCTCGCCGGGCTCCTTCATCCCTCGTCGGGCGAGGTCCGCGTCGACGGCCACATCCCCCAGCGCCGCGAGGACGACTTCCTCAAGAAGATCACCCTCGTCATGGGCCAGAAGCAGCAGCTGCTCTGGGACCTGCCGCCGTCCGAGACCTTCGCTCTCAACCGCGCCATCTACGAGGTGCCCGAGGCCCAGTTCCGGAAGACGCTGACCGAGCTGACCGAGCTGCTCGAGCTGGGCGATCTGGTGAACAAGCCGACCCGCACCCTCTCCCTCGGCGAGCGGATGAAGTGCGAGCTCGCGGCATCGCTCATCCACCGGCCCCAGGTCCTGTTCCTCGACGAGCCCACCATCGGCCTCGACGTCTCGATGCAGGTGGTCATCCGCGACTTCATCAAGGCCTACAACGAGCGCACCGGCGCGACGCTCATCCTCACCAGCCACTACATGGACGACGTGGCCGCCCTCTGCCCGCGGGTGGTGGTCATCGACCGCGGCCTGCTCAGCTACGACGGCTCCCTGGACGAGCTGGCCCGCCGCATCCGCCCCGAGAAGCGGCTGGTGCTCCGGCTCGATGGCCCGGTGGATCGCGCCACGCTCGAGGCCGTCGGCCGGGTGGTCTCCACCGACGCGGCGGGCGTCGTCCTCCAGGTCGCCCAGGACGCAGTGAACGGCGCCATCTCCCGGGCCCTGGCCACGCTCCCGGTGCACGACCTCACGGTGGAGAACGCCCCGCTCGAGGAGGTGATGAGCGAGCTGTTCGCCCAGAGTCGCGCCGCCCGGGGCGAGGTGGAGGACGCGGCATGAGCCTCCGGAGCACGGTCCGCGCCCTGCCGACCCTCTTCCGCGTCGGCTTCGCCGAGATGGTCGCCTATCGAGCCGAGATGCTGGTCTGGGTCCTGGCCACCACCATGCCGCTGATCATGCTCGCCCTCTGGTCGGCGGTGGCGGGCGACGCACCGGTGGGCCGCTTCGATCAGCAGGACTTCGTCGCCTACTTCCTCGCGACCTTCGTCGTTCGCCAGCTCACGGGCGCCTGGGTTGCGTGGCAGCTGAGCTTCGAGGTGCGCACCGGGACCCTCGCCATGCGGCTGCTCCGCCCGGTTCACCCCATGGTGTCCTACGCGGTGGAGAACCTCGCCGCGATCCCGCTCCGGATGGTGGTGGCGTTCCCGGTGGCAATCATCGCCCTGGTCGTCACCGGTGCGAGCCGCCTTCCGCGCGACCCGCTCCTCTGGGCCATCTTCCTCGTCTCGCTCCTCGGCGGCTGGCTCATCACCTTCCTTGCCAACGCGGCGATCGGAACGCTCGCGCTGTGGACCGGCAGCAGCGTCAAGCTCATGGACGTGTGGCTCGCGCTGTACATGGTGTTCAGCGGATACCTCATCCCGGTGGAGCTCTTCCCGCCGCTCATCCGGGGCACCATCGAGGTCCTTCCGTTCCGCTACCAGATCGGCTTCCCGGTGGAGCTGCTCACCCGCGGGCTGGACCGTGCCTCGGCGCTGCGGCTCCTGCTCGGGCAATGGATCTGGGTCGGCCTCTTCCTGCTCGGAGTTCGCGCCCTGTGGCGCAAGGGGCTCCAGCGCTTCGCGGCCTACGGCGGATGACGACGGTCGGGCGCTACTGGCGGCTGTTCCGGGTGCAGGTCCGCAGCTCCGTCCTGCTCGGGCTCCAGTACCGCGCGGACTTCGTGCTGGACGGGCTCGTCTCGCTCTTCTGGACGCTGACCGCCCTGGTTCCGATCTTCACCGTCTACCATCTGCGGCAGAGCGTCGCCGGCTGGACCTTCGAGGAGGCGCTCCTCGTCACCGGCTGGTTCACCCTGCTCGAGGCCATCCTCGAGGGAGCCATCAATCCCAGCCTCACCGCGGTGGTGGAGCACATCCGCAAGGGCACCCTCGACTTCGTGCTCCTCAAGCCCGCGGACGCGCAGTTCCTGGTCTCCACCGCACGCTTCGAGCCCTGGCGGAGCACCAACGTCGTCACCGCGCTGGTGCTCTGGGTCTACTCCTTCGTCCGGATGGGACGGCTGCCCTCGCCTACGGGCTCACTCGCCGCGCTGCTGCTCTTGGTGGTCGCCACCGCGCTCCTCTACTCGCTGTGGATCCTCACCGTGAGCGCGGCGTTCTACGTGGTGAAGATCGACAACCTCACCAACCTCTTCAACTCCATCTTCGACGCCGCGCGCTGGCCGGTGGAGGTCTTCCGCGGAGCCATCCGCTGGATCGTCACCTTCATCGTC